>OLLL01000198.1_pt1 | contig 218592 bp, 146 predicted proteins | sample 1604541 | NCBI WGS metagenome assembly OLLL01 (sample SAMEA104055722, study PRJEB20765) | soil metagenome | isolation source: soil
ACTTCCAGCACAGTACGTTTGAACTCAGGCAATTCATCCAAAAATAAAACACCGTTGTGCGATAAGGAAATTTCGCCCGGTTGCGGAACACCGCCACCGCCTACCAATGCCACGTCAGAAATTGTGTGATGTGGCGACCTGAACGGACGCGCTGCCACCAATCCTGTGTTTTTTCCCATTTTACCGGCAACACTATGGATCTTGGTAGTTTCCAGCGCTTCATGCAAATTCATAGGCGGCAAAATTGTAGGCAATCGTTTGGCAAGCATTGTTTTTCCTGCGCCCGGCGGGCCAATCAGGATCACATTGTGTCCGCCCGCTGCTGCAATCTCCAGTGCACGCTTTATATTTTCCTGTCCTTTTACATCCGAAAAATCAAATTCAATATCGTGCAGCTTTGCCTGAAAATCGGTGCGTGTATCAATTACTGTTTGTTCCAGCATTTGTGTTTCATTAAAAAAGCCGATCACTTCTTTGATATTTTCCACGCCGTAAACATCCAGTCCGCTTACAATGGCGGCTTCTTTTACATTTTGTTTCGGCAGGATAATGCCTTTGAATTTTTCTTCGCGCGCTTTGATCGCAATCGGCAAAACACCTTTCACAGGCTGCAAACCGCCATCCAGCGAAAGCTCTCCCATAATGATGTAATCACTTACACGTTCGGATTTTATTTGCCCGGAAGCAGCCAGAATCCCCACTGCAATTGTAAGGTCGTAGGCCGAGCCTTCCTTGCGGATGTCGGCAGGGGCCATATTGATGACAATGCTTTTACCCGGGATTTTATAGCCGTTGTTTTTTAAAGCGGCGTCAATGCGCTGCTGACTTTCCTTTACGGCGCTGTCGGGCAAACCCACCAGCAAAAAATTTACTCCCGGATTTATATTTGTTTCCACCGTAACCGTAGTTGCATTTATTCCATATACCGCACTTCCAAAGGTTTTTACCAGCATAAATTTGTATTAAATAGCGTATCGATTGCTAAAGATTAATTGTAAATAACTATGATTTTTGGCGAAAGTATTCTATTTTTGGTTGTAAATACACAAACGAGTGTATTGTATAAATTGACCTGAACATAAATTTAATCTGTGCAAAAATGAAAAAAGCTACATTATTATTAAGTTGCATCTGCCTGTTCATCGGGGCAAAAGCACAAACCTTTTCCGATGGCTTTGAAGCCGATACGCTAGGCAAGCTGGGGCCACAGTCGCCCGACTGGAGGACCTGGAGCGGGTTGGGTGGGGGAACCGACGATGTGAATGTTGTGACTACCGACAACCACACAGCTGGCGGAACAAAATCCATTTATTTTTCTTCTACAAGCGCCACCGGCGGTCCAACTGATTGTGTGTTGCCATTTGCTGCAGCGCCGCTTACAACCGGCCATTTTACATTTACAGCATGGTTTAAAGTGCCGGCTGCTAAAACAGCTTATTTCAACTTCCAGGGAACTTCCACCTTTGGAAATGTGTACACACTGGATTGCTTCATGGATGCAACCGGTGCCATCAGTATCCAGAACAGCGGAACAGAAGTATTGGCCGGAACGCACCCTTTTGATACCTGGTTTCAATTATCGATTGATGTGAATTTAAATACTAATTCATGGAATTTACTGATCGATGGAACTTCACAGGGAACCTGGACAAATGGAACTGATCAGATCTACGCGATCGATATTTACCCGGCAGATGCATCTGCAAAATACTGGGTGGATGATGTTTCTTATAACGTAACTCCTTACACAATGCCAAGTGTGAATGGCGCCGGAAATATGATCGGCGTTACAAATGGCCTGGTAAGCCAGTCCAGAAGTGTATCTTTTACAGCCCGCAACCTGGGTACAACAGCCATCACTTCGTTTGATGTTTCCATGAACCAGAATGGCGGAACACCACAAATCCAAAACGTTACAGGTGTCAACATCGCTTCGGGAGCAACATACCTGGTGAACATGCCTACGCCTTATACGCTGGTTGCCGGCCCCAATACATTTACAGCAACCATCAGCAATGTGAATGGTGGTGGTGCAGACGGAGATGCAAGCGACGACGTGATTTCTACAACCGTTACACCGGTTATACCTGCAGCAGGCAAAATGGTAGTTGGTGAAGAAGGTACAGGTACATGGTGTCAGTGGTGCCCGCGCGGTGCTGTGTATATGGACATGATGACCCAAAAATACAGTGGGTTTTATGCAGGTATCGCGGTTCACAATTCAGACCCAATGACAGTAACAGCTTATGATGCAGCAATTGGTGCATTGATCAGCGGTTACCCAAGCGCTTTGGTTGACAGATGGCGTGTAATTGATCCAAGCGGATTGGAAGGCGATTTCCTTGACCGTGTGATTGTAGCGCCTGACGGATTTATTGTGAATGGTGCGACATACAATTCAACTACACGTGTATTGAATGTATCGATCACCACTACCATGCAAAACAACATTTCCGGAAACTACAAAGTAGCCTGCGTTATAACAGAAGACAGTGTAACCGGAACGACCAGCGCTTACAACCAATCGAATGCTTATCACGGCGGCGCAAGCGGCCCGATGGGCGGTTTTGAATCGTTACCGAACCCGGTTCCTGCTGCATTGATGAATTACAACCACGTGGCGCGTGCATTGAGTCCAAGCTTTGCAGGTATGTCAAATGCTTATGGTACAAGTGCTAATGCTGGAGATGTATTCACGCATAATTTTTCATACACTTTGCCGGCTGCATGGGATGAAAACCAGATCCACATCATTGGTATGATGATCGATCCTAGCGGATTGATTGACAATGCTGCATCTGCAACCATTCCGCAGGCAGTAAGCAACGGTTATTTATCGGGAGTGTCGGTTGGTATTAACCAAATCGCGGAAGCGCCGGATGCCATCCAATTGATGCCAAACCCTGCAAGCGACATTACCAACGTAGCATTGAACTTAAAAACAGAATCGGATTTAACGGTAGAAATTTTTGATGCAAACGGAGCATTGGTTGCTTCAAAAGCATACGGAAGAATTGCCGGTGCATATCAATTGCCGATCGACACACAAAATTTTGCAAAAGGAATTTATTTTGTAAAAGTGAGTGTGAATAATCAACCTACACTTTTAAAACTGATTAAACAATAAGTAGATAATTTTTAAAAGAACGCCTTGTCAATTAATTTTGGCAGGGCGTTTTTTTTGAAAGATATTGGATGTTAGATTTTGAATATTGGACTGTGTATGGATTAGTGATGTGCAGATTTGCTGTATGCTTAAAAAAACGAAACCCTTCCAGGGCTTTTTTGTCCCTGGAAGGGTTAGATAACAAACGTTGGTATGGAAACACAAAAAATGCAGATGAAAGCTGTATATAATGTGTTTTTGCATGGATCAGAAAAAGAAGTATATTTAATTGAATTTAATTTATATCGATGAACAAATTGCTGCTCCTTTTTATTTCATTGGCTTTTCTTTTTTCCTGTTCAAGGGATAATACCAAAATCTATGGTAAAGCGGTGGATAATTGTTCTGGTGCTCCTGTGGGCGGCTTAAAGATTGAACTTTGGATGGGAGATTTAACAAACCCTGATCGCCAGTCGTTGATGGATACTGTAAGAACCTGGTCAGATGGAACGTATAGCTTTCGCCGGCATTCTACAGTTCTTGACGATAATTATTTTTTGCGGGGGAATGGTTTTCGATCGGATTATATTCGCAAAAAAGAAGATACAAAGGTGGATCTTTCTGTAGACAGTCAGCTTTCTTATTCTTACTTAACAATCGGGGTTCAAAACACGAGACCTTACGATGCTAACGACAGCATTTACATTGATTATGTGAAACCGCATTCAAGCTCGCCCACCTATCACGATCATGTTTCGTACACCGGAATATCGGTTAACACCACTGCCGTTGTAACCATTGATGGCTGCATTCCCCGCTTGGTTAATTTAACCTGGGCGGTAACCAAACATGGTGTTACAACAAATTTTTCATCTGCAGTTACGTGCATGTATGGCGGCGGCGGCTCTTTCCAGATAAATTATTAAGATTATTTACTCCGGTTGATTTCCGGGTGTTTACACCAGTGCTTCTTCTATAATCCCAATCAGCGAATGGATCACTTTAATGTGGATTTCCTGCACCCTGTCGGCATATTTACTGTGCGGTGCGCGTATTTCCACATCGCACAATCCGGCCATAATGCCGCCGTCTTTTCCGGTTAAACCAATAACGGGCATTCCTTTTTCCTTAGCTGCATGGATTGCGTTGATCACATTGGAAGAGTTGCCGCTGGTGCTGATAGCGAGCAGTACGTCCCCTTTATTTCCAAGCGCTTCAATATAGCGCGAAAAGATCTTGTCGAAACCATAATCGTTGCCCACGCAGCTAATGTGTGAGGGATCCGAAATAGAAACCGCCGGTAATGCTTTCCTGTTGTCGCGGAAACGGCCACTCAATTCCTCCGCAAAATGCATGGCATCGCACATGGAGCCCCCGTTGCCACAGGAAATGATCTTGCCCCCGTTTTGAATGGCAGCAATCATCGCCTGACCAGCCTGCTCCACGGAATCTATGTTTTTAGGATCGGCAATAAAAGCCTGCAATATCTGCTGTGCTTCGTGGAAATTGGTTTCAATCAATGATTTACTCATGGTTTCGGTTGTATATGTGCGCATAAAATTACGTGTTTTGGCATAACATTTGAAATTCCGGCGGGATTTTATACTTTTATCACCTATTTTTTATTATTTTGCAATCGAAAATTTGATCTGACCATGAAAAAAATCGCTACTATTTTAAGTTTTTTAATAATTATTATTGCTACTACCGCCAACGCACAAACAGCACCTAAAAAAGACGACGAGACGAACTGCTATTTAAAGTGGGCGCAAAAATTTGAAGAAAGAGGTGCAGAGCCGGTTGCCGATGGGACGTATACGGACGTGATCATTTCGTTCAGGAATGGCGGCGAGGCAGAATGTTTTAACGGAAAGGTGGATGTAAAAGGTGGAAATGTAATTGCGATGTATTTGAAAAAAGAAGATGGCTCTTACGAGATTGTTACTAAAAAATCCAAATACGAAAAAGTGCCGGTAACTATCACTAATGGTATGTCCAGTACCATTGTTACAAAAGACGACGAGCTGATCAATGTATTATTTGTGAAAAAGATCCTTCCGAAAAAAGCAGGCTTTGAAAAAGCGGCAGATCCAACCGACGACTAGAAGTATTAAGTACAGAATTTCAATAAAAAAACACCGCATTCGATTTGAATGCGGTGTTTTTTTATTGAGTACAATTAGAAATTGTAATTGCTTACAAAATTATAAATGAAGTGTAGAATTTTAATTTGTGAAGAATCAAATCTCACATCTAATACCCCAGGTCTGATATCTAATTCTCAAACAGTTCAAATTCATAAAATTCCATGATCTGGTTGGCCAGTAATTTTTTGCAGGCTTCATCCACCTTCGTTGTTGCAGCATCTTTGGTATCCGCTTCAATTTCCAGGGTAATGTGTTTGCCGATGCGTACATTCTGAATTTCGGGTAAACCAAGGTTTTTCATGCTTCCTGTAACGGCTTTTCCCTGTGGGTCTAATAATGCTTTTAAAGGCATCACATCAATTTCTGCTCTGAATTTCATTTCGTTATGTTGTTTAATTGTTGTTTTTGCGTGCTGTAGTTTTCAATATCCGGTTGTTCACGACCGATAAAACGATGTACAAAAATATAATAAAAGGAATTGCCATCACCTGAAATAGTATTAACAAAACCACCGAAATTATTAAGAATGAATAGCGGAGCTTATTATCGGGCCAACCGAAATTTTTGAATTTAAGCGCAAAAAGCGGAAGCTCTGCGATCAGCAGGTAACACATCATAAGCGTTAACGCGATCAATGGTGCTTTTGAAAAATAAGAAAGGTTAAAGTCAGAGCCGGTATTACGGACCAAAATAAAGGCCAGCGAGCCTATTAAAATGGCATTTGCCGGCGTTGGCACACCGATAAAGGAATCCGACTGACGTGTATCATTATTAAATTTTGCCAGCCTGATCGCTGAAAAAACCGGGATCAGGAAAGCAATAAAAGGTAAGTACAGGTCATATTTGCTAAGGTTCAGGATTCCTATGGCTTCAAGAGTGGGTTCTCCGATACTGAATGAAGAGTAAATTTCTTTCGCCAATCCCACATTAAATCCCAAAACCGAAAGGCTCAGCATCCGGAACATCATAAATCCGGGCAATACGCCAAACGTAACCATATCGGCCAAACTGTCCAAATCCTTGCCGATAGGAGAGCTCACTTTTAACAAACGGGCAAAAAAACCATCGAAAAAATCCAGGAAAGCGGCCAGTAGCATAAAGATAAATGCAAGGTCGAGGCGGTACCACGAGGTAACTAATAAGCCCAAACAGCCGCAAAGCAAATTGCCGCAAGTAATGGCGTTAGGGATATGTTTTTTAATGTTCATAGTGTATGCCGACAAAATTACGATTTTTATGGTACATCTGCCAAATACCAATTTGTACTAAATATACCAATCTGTGTGTGATTAACGGATAATGAATATATAGAGATTACTGTGTAAAGTACAAATCGCGGATAGAACCGAATGATGCGACTCATCGTTCGTTTGTTCTTTCTCATCTGTCAACAAACTACAAACCCTTACAACGTCTAACGACAAAAGACTAACAACTAAATACTATATTTACACATGCAATTCCTATTGCCGACACTTTACGCTTTGTTATTCATTTTCCTGATCTGTAAAATGAATTTTTTCGTGATCCCGCAAGTTTCGGCGATCAGGCTATGCATGTTTTTTTTGTTGAAATTAATTGCAGGCTCCTTTGTTTTCTGGGTGTACACACACCATTATTCAGGCTCCGATTTTTTTACTTATTTTTCCGATAGTTCTGCCTTTATTACAAATACATTTGGCGGACACGCAGCCTATTCAACGGCATGGAATGGCAATTTTGAAAATGTATTGTTCAACAGCTCGCGCGTGATGATCCTGCTGAATGCATTATTGCAATTATTCTCCTGCGGTAATTTTTATGTGCATGCCGTTTTCTTTTGTTTCTTCTCCTTTGTTGGTTTAGTGGGCCTGCTCAAAGCATTCCTGGCTCATTTTCCCAACCGACGGACCAGTTTGATCCTGGCTTTGTTCTTTATCCCCAGTATCTTGTTTTGGGGCTCCGCAGCGCTCAAAGAATCAGTGATCATAGGAATTGTAGGAATGCTGGTGTACCTCAGTGATTTTGGATTACGCAAAAAATATACACCCGTGCAATTGTTATTTATAGTAATTCTGCTAACGTTGATGCTCTTCGTGAAAATATATGTGCTGTGCGTATTGCTGCCGCTGTTGCTTGTGAATGTTTTCGTTGCGCGAACATCTGCAAGAAAAATAATGCTGAAATATCTTGGAGGAATGCTGCTCCTTGGTTTGCTGGCACTTATTGCCGCAAGCATTAATCCCGATTACAATGTATTGCGATTGATCAGCGATAAGCAGGCAAAAGCCATTAGTGAAGCCAATGGCGGTGTTTTTTTAGCAAATTCAACACATTTTGTACGCGTGGATTATGATCAGCAAAAGGAGATTGTATTGCCGGGAAACGACAGCACTTTTCACCTGAAACCCGGCAGTAGTTATACCCGCTGGAAGCTTGATAATATGCGCGATACTACATTCATTACCGCATCGGAAGACACTGCATTGTATCGCCTCGTATACAGCATTCAGCCCGCCCGCTCCGTTATAAAATTAAAACGCTTAAGGCCGAAACTGACTGATTTTATTGCATATTCGCCGCTTGCTTTTGTAAATACGCTTATTCATCCAACGGTTTTTGAGGTCACGTCTAAATATCATTTAATTATAGCGATTGAAAATATTGCGATCATTATTTTGATCTTACTTGCAATTATTTTTTTCGATAAGGCAGCACTGAAAAAAAAAGAAATCTTACTTTTTTGTTTCTTTTTCGCAATCATGTTGTTTGTGCTCATTGGCATGACTACGCCCGCAATTGGCGCCATGGTGCGTTACAAGACCATTGCTTTGCTGTTTTTAGCACCGGCGTGTTTTATGATGATATCGGTTGAAAAACTAAAACGCATCTTTCCTTTTTTATAGGAATTTTCAGGAGAAAATAAGCGGAGCTTAATAAATTTCTTATTCAATAAGCCCATTGTTCGGGCGAATGTAATTTACAATATACAACGAAATATAAAGTTCGCCGCAGCTCAATTTTTTTAGTAGTTGCCAGTTCTTTTTTACATCTTCTACCTGCTCCGGAATATCCGTATTGATCACATTACTTTGCAAAAAGTACATGTAATTGGAAACAGGCCCGCGCCATACATTTGTATAGCTGAAAGAATAACCGGTTAAATCCGAAAAACGCTTGTCGGCGATCAATGGGAATTGTGTGCCGATCATTTCCGGCGGAATTTTATTTTCCGTAATGTACTGATCCATTTGTTTTTTTAATTCAAAATACGGCAGCACTTTTAACGACGAGTCCCAGCCATTTCCATACCGTTCGGGGTACAGCCAAAAATTTCCGCTGATCAATGCTCCTGCAAAAATAACAACCAGGAACAACCGCGTTTTTTTATTGATAATTGTTTGCAGCAAATAACATACGCCGATGTTCAGCATTAAAAAAACAACAATGAAATATTTATGTCCGACCGGATTTGCAAACGGGGAAAGGCAAAGAATCAGAACTGCAAAAGGAATAAAGATCAATTTTAATAATACATCCAGTTCAGCCGTTTTATTTTTTTTGTAAAAAATAATTCCGGTTATTCCTATAAAGATCCAAAGCGCTATGCGTCCGAAATCAGCAGCTTTCCAACCGATAAATAAAATTTGCTTCAGCATCATCGTAAACGGAACAATTGCTTCATGCGTGTTTGCACGAACCGGTGAAAAGAAAAACCAGCCTGTTTGGAGCTGATGAAAAAAAGCCCAGCCCAGCGTAACAACTAAAGCCGGAATGTATTTTTTTAATACACCCGCATTTGTTTTTTTATTGATAAATACATCCAGTATCAGCATGGAAAAACCAAGGAAAATTCCGCGCATGCTGCTGATACAAAGTAATATGAGCGCAAGCGCAAAAATATTTTTTTTGTCCGCCAGCAGCGCATTCAGCGCCAGCATAAAAAAATAAACCATTAAAATGTCGTAACCCATCAACACGCTTTGCGTGATCAATACGGGTTCACAAACCAACAACAGCACTGAAACAGGGATAAAAACCGGGTTTAAAAAACGTTTTGCAAGCTTTGTATATTCATACGCAATGCCTAATAAAAATGGAAAAATTGCAAGATGTGAAACCGGCAAAGATTTTCCGAAAATTTTCCATACGGAGGCTAAGTAAGCCGAATATAAAGGAAATCCACCAGTATCAGGAATAGCAGGGCCGGTAAAATTCCCAAACCCTTTTTCAAAAAAATGCAGCGCTATTTCGGAAAAAAAAGTACCGTCCCAGAAGAATGGAATGTATAAACTGTAAACAGTGAGCAGGATAAAAAATATAAACGCAAACAATAAATAATTAGCGCGGATCCTCATTGCTTTTTACAATTTCTGAAATGCTGTATTGCGGTTTGTTGTTGATGGCAAGGTACATGCGGCCAATGTATTCGCCAACAATACCAAGCGTGATTAAGATCAGTCCGCTGAACAGGATAATTAAAACAACCACGGTTGTCCAGCCTTCAATAAAATTTTTTGCGATAAAATAATCATACAAATATTTGATCAGCAAACAAAAGCCGACAAATGTAGCAATGCACCCGGTAACGGTAGCAATGCGCAGTGGCAGCACCGAAAAGCCGGTAAATAATTTCATGAACACCGAAAATGACCGCGAGAAATTATAATTGCTTTTTCCGTTCAGGCGTTCCTGGTGCGGTACATCTATTTGTGTGATGTTGGAAGAAATGCTTAAAATAATTCCATCAATGTACGGATACGGGCCGGCAAATTTAATGATCTCGTTTACTGTGGAGCGGTTGATGATCTTGTAAGGCGATAAATAAATTTCCTTTGGTTTTTGCACCAGCAATTCTGCCATTTTGCCGTTAATATCACTACCGGTATTTTTTAATGTTGATTGTTTTTTCGAATTGAAATTAGCGTAACACACATCAGGTCCGTTGCAGCAAACCGCGTATAAATCCATGATCGCTGTAGGTGAATGCTGCAGATCATCGTCCATGATCACGATGTAATTCCCTTTGGAAATCCGCAATCCGGCAAGTAAGGCATTGTCCTGACCGCTGTTTTTGCGCAGATTGGCGCCCGTAATATTATTATGCTGTTGTGCTAATTCCCTGATTTTTTTCCAGCTCTCATCCTTGCTGCAATCGTTCACCAAAATTAATTCGTAGGTAATTTTTCCCTCCAGCGCAGCCGCGATCTGCCGCTGCAGCTCAGCCAAAATGCCGGCGCTGTTGTACACAGGTACTACGATGCTTAATTCAGGAGTGTTCATTTTTTGATCAGGATGATAATGTCTTTCTCCACGCGCCCGGCAATGGAAAATGTAAAATTAAATTGCAGGCTTAGCTCGTTCAATGTTTGCAGCAGCGTTGTTTCTGTATACCGGAAATGCTGCTCCTTACCGTTCACATTTGCCGAAGCCTTCGCTAATTTACCAATAATTCCGTTCCTGTCCGAAAGATTAATCACCGGTTCCGAAAGAATGATCAGCGGTGCAGCAGTCAGCATTTTTTCGAATAATACAGCAACATCCTCATGGAAATGATACAATGAACCTGAGATGATGCACACATCCGCGGAAGCGAAACTCCGCGTGGCTTTTATATTTCCCGGAACCACATCATAGCCTTTACCCGCAGCATTTTTAATGAAATTTGGATTGATGTCGTAGCCCGTCCACCCGATGTGGTGCTTTTTACAATACCGGGCAATAATAGTATCGCCGAAGCACAATTCCGTTACTTTTTTACCTGTGATCAGCTTGCAAATTGCATGGTAGCGCCTGTAATAATTGCCCCTGTACAGCATGCTCATCAGGAAGCGGTAAATGGTGATGTTTTTATAAATGAAGGAATTTTTCACAATGTAAATATAGGAAAATTAAGGCGCGTTTTTTTACCACGAAGGCGCAAAGACGCTAAGAAAGGGCTTTTAATTGTATCCTTTTTAAGTTTGCTCACAAGCCAAAAACGTATCTGCTTTTATCCAGCCGGCAGGATAGAAACGCATGAGAAAATACTGAATGCTTCCGGGCGTGTGACCAGGCATTCTAAAGAAAACAATAATTCATTTTTTCTTTGCGCCTCAGTGCCTTTGTGATAAAAGATACATCGTACTTCGCGAGCCTGCGAGCACACCGTTTAGTGCCTTCCGTACCTTAGTGATAAAAACGCGGGAAAAAACACGCAGCGCCCGCAATAAATCCCCAAAACTCCCGTTATCATTCGGTTTGTTTATCAACGAAAAATACCGTATTTTTAACCTTTAAACTATGAACAGGAAACACATACTCTCTATACTATCCGTACTTGCAATTGTTGCAACCGTGCATGCGCAAACCCGTAAATACAGTAACGAATTTTTAAACATCGGGGTAGGAGCAAGGGCTTTGGGTATGTCCAATTCCTATATCACTTCCGTGGATGATGTTACAGCCGGTTACTGGAATCCTGCGGGATTAAACCGCATTGGCAATCAATACCAGGTTGGATTGATGCACAGTGAGTATTTTGCAGGCATTGCCAAATACGATTATGCGGGTTTTGCAACCCGTTTGGACAGTACCAGCGTGTTGGGCGTAAGTGTGATCCGGTTTGGTGTGGATGATATCCCCAATACCACTGAACTGATCGATGCCAACGGAAATGTAGATTACAATCGCATTACTACTTTCTCCGCTGTGGATTGGGCATTTTTAATTTCGTATGCAAAAAAAGCGAAAATTCCGGGATTGAACCTGGGAGCCAATGTAAAGATCATTCGCCGTAAAGTGGGTGATTTTGCCGGTTCATGGGGCTTTGGGCTGGATGCTGCCGCGATGTATGATTACAAAAAATGGAAATTTGCTGTAATGGCGCGCGATGTAACGTCTACCTTCAATGCGTGGAGCTATAATTTATCCGACGAAACAAAACAAATTTTTTTACAAACCGGGAATGAGATCCCGCAAAACGGCGTAGAGATCACACTTCCAAAACTTATTTTAGGAACAGCACGTAAATTTGATTTTACAAAAAAAATATCGCTGTTGACGGAAGTCAACCTGGATGCAACATTCGACGGTAAACGAAACGTACTGATTAAAAGTAAAGTAGCAAGCATTGATCCGCACATCGGACTGGAAGCCGGTTACATGAACATGATCTTTTTGCGTGCAGGAGTTGGTAATTATCAGTCATATACCGATGCTACCGGTAAAGCAGTGCATACGTTTCAGCCAAACATTGGCGTAGGCGTGCGCATCAAATCCGTTTACATCGATTATGCACTCACCGATATCGGTGATCAGTCGGTAGCGCTTTATTCCAATGTTTTTTCGTTGAAAATCGACATCAACAAGCGGAAACCGAAGGCGTAAAACAACAACTTTTCTACTTCATAAATGATAAAACGCTTACTTGTTATATGCTTCTTATTATTTGTGTTTATTAGCGCAAGGTCCCAACCTTTCGGCAATGAATGGATCAACTATTCTCAACAGTATTATAAAATAAAAATTGCGAAAAACGGAATTTTTCGCATCGATTCCGCAACGCTGGCGTTAGCCGGAATTCCGCTTGGCTCCATCAACCCGCAAAATTTCCAGATCTTTAATAATGGAATCCAGCAACGAATTTATGTGCAGGGCGAAAGCGACGGCGTATTTAATTCAGGCGATTTTATTGAATTTTATGGAGAGAAAAACGACGGAAAGCTGGATTCGCTGTTGTATAAAAATACTGTCTATCTTCCCAATCCGTATTACAGTTTAATTAATGATACTGCGGTTTATTTTTTAACATGGAACAGCTCTGTTTCGAACAGTCGCATGCAGGTGGAGAATGATACCGCATTCAGCACATCCACACCCGATAATTATTTTTTTAAAGAAGAGATCCACGATTTTCATGGTAATTATTATGTAGGTGAAACCGATGCCGTCGGCGGTACCGATTCGCGGTACATGCGCTCCGAAGGCTGGTTTGATGGAAACGTCATGGACCTGGGGCAGGTAAACACATACAATAGCGGCCTGGTAAATACATCACGACAGTATAACGTTCCCGGAGCTCCCAATGCCATTATTAAAACAGTGGTGCTGGGCGCTTCAAAGGATGATCATATACTTGGCTTGTATGGTTACGACCATCATTTAAAAATAGAATACGGCTCGCATCTCCTTGCAGATACCACGTTCAAAGGATATGAATCCAACCGTTTTATCGTGAGTGTTCCGATCGGAAATTTAGGCAGTACAACCACCGATTTTAAATACAGCAGTATGCCGGATGCTATTTTTTCATCTAACCGTACTGCGGTTTCCTACATTTATGTGAAATACGCACATACATTTGATCTTGAAGGCAGAATCGATTTTATATTGTACGTGCCGCAAAACACCGTGAATTTAAACGGGAAAGCATATCTCAACATTACTAATTTCAGCACAAGCGGAACCGTGCATGTGTATGATCTCAGCAATGGGAAACGCATTGATGTGCTAACAGGCACAAGCATAAAAGCATTTGTACCGAACAGCGGCGCGGAAAAAAAATGCTACATCACTTCTGATGGCTATATCAATAATGTAACATGGCTGCAGCCGGTTACACCTTCCGCAACATTCACCGATTATTCAGTAATGGCAACCGATTCGGCTTACCTCATCATTACACATAAAGCATTAATGACTTCGGCGCAGGATTACAGGGCTTACCGGAGCAGCATTAACGGCGGCATGCACAATGTGGTGCTGGCGGATATTGACGAGCTGTACGACCAGTTTGCATACGGCATAGTGAAAAGCCCGCTTTCCATCCGTAATTTTTGCAATTATGTGTTGCATACGTATCCCAGCAAACCAAATAATTTATTGCTCCTTGGTAAATCCATTCACATGCTCGATTGCCGCCAGGACCCTGCAAGCTACGATGCATGCCTTGTTCCGTCGTTCGGTAATCCGTCGAGCGACAACCTCCTCACCATGGGGCTTGATGGTACCATCATCAGCACCGCCATTCCTACCGGAAGGCTTTCTGCAAAAACAGATGCCGACGTGGAAATGTACCTCAACAAAATCAAAGCGTATGAACAGATCACCGGGGATGAAGAATGGATGAAATACGTGCTGCATTTTGGTGGCGGAACATCTCCATCCGAACAATTGGCATTTAAAAGTTACCTTAATAATTATAAAGATACGATCCGGAATGTGGCGTTTGGAGGAACGGTGATCAAGGAATTTTTTAAAAACAGCTCTGCGCCCATCGAAATAAATTCATCGGATACTTTGCGTGACCTGATCAACAATGGTGTGGCAATGATGACTTTTTTCGGGCATGCTTCCGGAACGGGCTTTGATCAAAGCATCGACGATTGGAGCACCTATAGTCCCCAGCTGGGCCGTTACCCGTTTTTACTCGCCAATTCCTGTTATGCCGGCGATTTTCATTCCAATGATCTAAGCTCCAGCGAATCCTACACCTTCCTGAATTACAATGGTGTGATCGGTTACCTGGCTTCGGTAGGCCTGGGGATTCCGTATGCGCTCAATTATTTTTCCACCGAATTTTATTCCGAGATCGCGCGAAAAAACTATAACCGGTCTGTCGGCAGCAGCATCCAGAAAACACTTGCAGCCATTCAGCCAACGGCGCTTGGCGATACCCTGACCCGGGAAACCTGCTATGAAATGAACCTGCAGGGCGATCCCGCTTTGGTGCTGCACACACATGCCAAACCCGATTACAAGATCACCAACAGCGATGTATATTTTGATCAAACAAGCGCTCCTGATTCCTTCACCGTGTATGTGATCCGTACAAACATTGGCAAGGCTGTAAACGTACCTATATTTACAGAGCTGCTGCGGATCTTACCGAATGGAGATTCTGCACGTTATGTTTTCCGCAACCGTGCACCTTATTACAAAGACACCATTTCGTTTACCATTCCCGTAGATTTTGTTCATGGCATTGGCTTAAACAAAATTAAAATCACGCTCGACCGTAACCTGGAAGTGGACGAGCTGGATGAAACCAACAATTCCACAACGCTTGTAGATCTGCTCATTAATGGAGGAACCATTGTACCGGTTTATCCATACCAGTTTGCGATCATCCCAAAAGATACGGTCACCTTAAAAGCATCAACTGCAAACCCGCTCGCTGCAGCTAAAAATTACAGGTTCCAGGTCGATACAACGGATACGTTTACCAGTCCTTTAAAAGATACGGTCATTAATTCGATTGGTGGAGTGGTGCAATGGCATCCGCACAATTTTACGTTTACAGATAGTACCGTTTATTACTGGCGTGTAAGCCCCGATTCGATAAGTCCGCTTGCCGGTTATAGCTGGCGCGAAAGCTCTTTTCAATATATCCCGAACAAGCGGGGTTGGGAACAGGCGCATTTTTTCCAATTTAAAAACGACGGGTATCAATACGTCACATTTAACCGGCCGCTTCGGAAATTCGATTTCGTGAACAACGTAAAAAGCATTTATTGCAAAAACGGGATCGCTCCTCATATACCGGATTTTGACCTGGTGTATAAGATCAATGGCGATGTAAAATATGTATCGAGCTGGATCTATTCCGGTGGATTTGTATATGCGGTGATTGATCCGGTAAGTGGCGAACCCATGCAGAATTATGCTGTCGGCGGCGGACATGGCTCTTATGGAAGTGTAACCGGGTACGTTCCCCCGGCACATGAAAATGCATTTGAGTTCCGCGACAGCAGGGCTGATGAGGCAAAAGCTATAAACTTTATCAATACTGCTGTTCCCAACGGATGGTATGTGTTGGCATATTCCCAGCAATATACACGCTTCGGCAGTTTTTCGCCTGCATTTATAAATATGTTCCAGTCGCAATTAGGAGCTTCCAATCTCAATAACATACATGATTCCGTTCCCTATATTTTATGGGGACGCAAAAACATGGGCCCCGCTACGGAGTTGATCGGTGGCTCTGTTGATTCTGTTATCGAATTAAATGCAACGCTCACCACCAACTGGAACGATGGGTTTATAGCTTCGCCGGTGATCGGCCCTGCAACCAGTTGGGATTCCTTATCCTGGAGGCAGCACAGTGTTGACGGCCTTGCAGCCGGCGACAGTATTGTCGTGGAGCTGATAGGGATTGATACGGCCGGGCATGAAACACACCTTGTCAATTTTAATACATCGCAGTTAAACATTCCCAACTTAGGATCGTACGTGGCTGTGAGCCAGTACCCGAACATCCGGCTGGTGGCGCACATGAGCGATAACACTTTTCATACGCCGCCGCAGCTCGATCGCTGGCAGGTGATTTATACGCCGGTGCCCGAAGCCGCCATTAATCCCGTTGCCGGGTATTCATTACCCGCGGATACAGTGCAGCAGGGCGATAATATAAAAATACGTTTGCCGGTGCAGAATATTGGCGACATTCCGTTTACGCAGGATAGTTTACTGATGACCTACTGGATCGAAGACGCTAACAGGGTGAACCATTATCTGCCGCAAAAATTAAAGAAAAAACCATTCAATCCCTCAGAAGTTCTCATAGATACGATCAGTGTAAACACAACATCTTACCAGGGAAATAATGCGCTTTGGGTGGAAGTGAACCCCGTAGGCAAGCCGCATTCACAAACCGAGCAATATCATTTTAATAACATAGTGCGCATTCCGTTCACTGTTTCAGCGGATAAGATCAACCCCCTGCTGGATGTAACATTTGATGGTGTGCACATTTTAAACAACGACATTGTTTCTGCGCGGCCGAATATTTTGGTGAAGCTTAAAGACGAGAATCAATTCCTGGCACTAAACGATACCAATGATTTTAAAGTGTTTGTAAAATTACCTTCGGGAAGTATTGCACAGCGTGTGTTTTTCGGCAGCGAAATGAGCTTTATTCCGGCAGCTCTTCCCAACAACAGCTGCAAAATAAATTATACGCCTACGCTGCTGCAGGATGGCACGTATCAGCTGCTGGTGCAGGCAAAAGACCGCTCCAACAATCAATCCGGTTCGGTGGATTACAAAATAAACTTTGAGATCATTAACCGTTCCACCATCACGGAAATAATGAATTATCCTAACCCGTTTAGTACTTCCACACGATTTGTGTTTACGCTTACCGGCTCCGAATTGCCGACCAATTTTAAGATCCAGATCATGACAATTACCGGGAAAGTAGTGCGCGAAATTTTCCAGGACGAGCTGGGCAGTATCCACATTGGCCGTAACATTACAGAGTTTGCATGGAATGGAAAAGATGAGTTTGGCGACCAGTTGGCCAACGGCGTTTATTTGTACCGCGTGATCACACAAATCTCCGGAAGTGATATCGAACGCAGAGAAACCGAAGCCGACCAGTATTTCAAAAAAGGTTGGGGCAAAATGTACCTGATGCGATGAAGCATACTGTTTTTATTTTTCTCTTTCTTTTTTCCACCGCGCTTGCTGCACAAACTTCTGTACGCAAACAATTCAAATCCATTTCGCGTCCCGAAAAAATCTGGGCATTCACACATCCTTTTGTTGCGAAAAAAGCATTTAAAATTACCAGTATTGTTCGGGCCGATGTGGATTCCATTAAAAAAGCAAACATCATCGGCACCGACGAAAATGGCGGCCAATTGGATGCATTCAAACATGCATACTGGATGGCAAGTGTGAGCCTGGTCATCGGCACAAACAAAGCATTGAAGCTGGGCAAAGCGCATGAAAAAGGAAATTACCTCGAGTATAAAAAACATAAATTGGAGGACAGCATTTTACCCGACTCTGTAAGTTCGGCAATGGACCTGGCAAACAACGAAGCTGGAGTTGCCGTATTTGGAAATTGCCGCACAGTGCGCAACCGCCGCGAAACACAGGGGAAAGTGTTACATGCCTTAACAGAAGGAAAACTGATGGTGATCAAAAAAGATGAACGGGGAAATTATTTAACCTGTGATCAACATTTAATTGACATGAACCGCTGGAAAGGCAAATGGGGAATCCCCAAATGTTTGATCGCTTCGGATCAGCATTAAAATTTTATCTTTGTGGCCGTACATTGCTATCACTTAAAACATTCGTCACACAAGCGATAATAATCTTTTTATAATTAATAATGCAACAGGAAATCTGTGCATCTGTGGCTCTCTAAAAAAATAAATATGCAAAAATCACGTCTGGTTTTACTTTCGATTTTAAGTGGTGTATTGCTTGCCCTCGGCTGGTTTCCGAATGGCATTTTCCCATTTTTGTTTTTTGCGTTTATTCCGCTGCTCATCGTGGAAGAGCATTTTTACCGCGACCGTGATTTAAAACCACGTTTGCTTTTTGCACTTAGCTACCTGGCTTTTTTTATCTGGAATATTTTAACCACCTGGTGGATCAAAAATGCATCGTTCGGTGGTGCAGCATTGGCTATCATTTGTAACGCATTGTTAATGTCGTTTACTTTTATGCTGTACCACAGCGTAAAGAAACGCATCGGGCAAAAATGGAGCAGTGTGCTGTTCATTTGTTTCTGGATCTCCTTCGAGTTTTTTCACAACAACTGGGAGCTTAGCTGGCCATGGCTTACACTTGGTAATGCTTTCGCAGATGCGCCTTCCATCATTCAATGGTATGAGTACACCGGTATTTTCGGTGGAACGTTGTGGATCTTATTAATGAATGTTTTTTTACTGAATTTTATCCTCAGCTTTAAAACCATCAGCAAAAAACAAAAGCAGAAAGATGTACTTATTATTTTAACAGTTTTGCTGGTACCAATGCTTGTCTCCGTATTGCTGAAGCCAATTATCAATTTTAATAAAGGCGGGATTTCCGTTGTGCTGGTGCAACCGAATATTGATCCATACAACGAAAAATTTGAAGCCCCGTATGATGAGCAGCTCAAAAAAATGCTGGCGTTGGCCGAACAAAAAGTAACAGCAGAAACCGATTATGTGATTTTTCCGGAAACAGCGCTGGTGGAAGACAATATCTGGGAAGGCGCTATCAATCAAAGTGGCAGCGTAGCGATCCTGAATGCATTTTTAAAAAAATATCCGAAACTAAAGATCATCACAGGTGCATCTACCGGCAAATTGTACCAGCCGGGCGAAGAATTATCGGTCACTGCACGCAAATTTACACAGGAAGAAGGGTATTACGATTCATACAATACTGCGCTGCAGCTGGATAATAGCGGTAAGATCCAGATCTATCACAAATCAAAATTGGTCCCGGGAGTAGAGCAAATGCCTTTTCCTTTTATTTTCAAACACCTGGAAGGGTTAGCAATTGATTTGGGCGGAACAACCGGCGGATTAGGAACGCAGGAAGAACGCACCGTTTTTGCATCACCCGGCGGACAAATGAAAGTAGCGCCTGTTGTGTGTTACGAAAGTATTTACGGCGAATATGTAAGTCAGTATGTGCGTAATGGCGCCAATTTTATTGCCATCATTACCAACGATGGGTGGTGGGGCGATACACCCGGTTATAAGCAGCATTTACGGTTTGGCGGTTTGCGCGCCATCGAAACCCGCCGTTGGGTGGTACGTTCGGCCAATACCGGCATTTCCTGCTTTATTGATCCCTATGGAAAAATAATGCAGCCTACAAAATGGTGGACACCCGATGTGATCGAACAGCGGATCCAGCTCAATTACGAAGAAACATTTTATACAAAATACGGAGATTATATTGCCCGTGCAGCGTTGTGCATCACTTTCGCGATGCTGATTTATTCCCTGCTAATTCGTTTCCGCATTATTAAAAAATCGTAATTTTACGCGGCTTTGAACCAAAGCTCAAAACCACAATCTCTAAACAAAAACAGTATGGAAAAATTTGATGTTACCGTTATCGGCTCCGGCCCCGGCGGATATGTTGCGGCAATACGCTGCGCACAATTAGGAATGAAAACCGCGCTCATTGAGCGTTACAATACACTGGGAGGCACCTGCCTTAATGTAGGTTGCATCCCATCCAAAGCATTGCTGGATTCGTCAGAGCATTACTACAATGCCACACATACTTTTGCTACTCACGGAATTGATGTAAAAGATATAAAAGTGAATTTAAAGCAAATGATCGCCCGTAAAACCGATGTTGTAAAACAAAACTGCGACGGGATCACGTTCCTGATGAAAAAAAATAAGATCACTGTTTTTACGGGACATGGCTCATTTATAAATAAAAATACAATTGAGATCGCTTCCGCAGATGGTACAAAAATGCAGATCGAATCCACCAAAACCATTATCGCAACCGGCTCAAAGCCATCGTCGCTGCCGGGGATCGAGATCGATAAAAAACGTGTGATCACTTCCACAGAAGCATTGGAATTAACTGAAGTGCCAAAGCACATGGTCATTATTGGCGGCGGTGTGATCGGCTTGGAGTTAGGTTCCGTTTATGCACGCTTGGGCGCAAAAATTTCAGTTGTGGAATATACCGGTGGCATAATCAGTACCATGGATGGCGGCTTAGGAAAAGAATTGCAAAAAAGCCTGAAAAAATTAGGCTTCGAATTTTATTTCAATCATAAAGTAACCGGTGCTACCGCCAAAGGGAAAGAAGTAACCGTAACGGCTGAAAATGCAAAAGGCGAAAAGGTGGAATTCAAAGGCGATTATTGCCTGGTTTCTGTTGGGCGAAAACCCTACACCGATAATTTAGGTTTGGATAAAGCTGGTGTGAAAATGGATAATCGCGGCCGTATCGAAACCGATGAGCATCTGCAAACCAATGTTGCCGGCATTTATGCGATCGGCGATGTTATTAAAGGCGCCATGCTGGCACACAAAGCGGAAGAAGAAGGTGTATTTGTTGCCGAAGTAATGGCCGGACAAAAACCACATATCAATTATAATTTAATTCCGGGAGTTGTTTATACCTGGCCGGAAGTAGCGGGAGTAGGGTATACCGAAGAACAGTTAAAAGAACAGGGAAAAAAATACAAGACCGGAAGTTTTCCTTTCAAAGCAAGCGGACGGGCGCGTGCTTCCATGGATATGGATGGTTTTGTAAAAGTATTGGCAGATGAAGCTACTGACGAAATTTTAGGTGTACACATGATAGGACCGCGTGTCGCCGACATGATCGCGGAAGCGGTGGTTGCAATGGAATTCCGCGCCAGTGCAGAAGATGTTGCACGCATGAGCCACGCACATCCAACCTACACAGAAGCTATGAAAGAAGCATGTTTGGATGCTACAGGTAAACGTGCGATCCACTTTTAACACAGAGGCACACAGAGAGGAAGGAGTTTCACAGAGAAGGGAATTAATTATCAGAACGGAGTTTAAAGAGGGTATGGTTTTTACAGAGAAGAATTATAATGAACTATCAGGTCAGATAATTGATGCATGCATAGAAGTGCACAAAGAGCTTGGGCCGGGATTAATGGAATCAGTATACGAAGTGTGTCTGATATCTGTTTTGAAAAAGAAAAATTTAAAAGTGCAGCAACAAGTGTCGCTCCCTGTTGTTTTTAAAGGTGAAAAATTAAAAAAAGATTTTATCATTGACATCCTTGTGGAAGATAAGATCATTTTGGAGTTAAAATCCCTTGAAGCAATTTTGCCTGTTCACGAAGCCCAGGTTGTAACCTATCTGAAATTGTCTGATAAAAAATTAGGATTATTAATTAATTTCAATGTGCCTTTGTTAGTACAAGGTATTAAAAGAAAAATCAACGGAAACCTTAACACAGTGTAATCACAAAAGTATTTTCAGCATTAACAAAATAGCCTTACAAAAAACAACCCCGTGAAACCCTGTACCCTCAGTGTTCCCTGTGCTAAAAATGAAAATGAAAACAGGAGTCCTACTCATCAATCTCGGTACCCCCGATAGCCCGAAAACTTCGGATGTACGTAAATATCTTACGCAATTTCTAAACGATCCGCGTGTGATCGATATAAGTCCGGTTGGACGTTTTATCCTTGTAAACGGCATCATTGTGCCGTTTCGTGCTTCCAAATCTGCAAAGTTGTACCGGCACATCTGGACAAAAGAAGGATCGCCCCTGCTGATTAACAGTGTTAAACAAAAAGAAGCATTGCAAAAAGCGCTGGGCGATCAGTTTATTGTAGAGTTGGGCATGCGGTATCAAAACCCAAGCCTGGGATCGGCACTTGATAAATTACGCCTGGCACAGGTCGATAAAATAATCATGATCCCGATGTACCCTCAGTACGCTTCTTCCAGTACGGGTTCCTCTATTGAAGAAGCGATCCGCCTGATGCAGAAATGGGAAGTAACACCATCCGTGAAGATCATCTCCAAATTTTACGATCATCCCGGGTTCATTGATGCCTGTGTTGAACGGGCACAACAATACAACATCAGTGAGTATGATCATGTTATGTTCAGTTACCACGGTTTGCCCGAAAGGCATATTGCCAAAGGATCAGCGCATTACGGTGCCAATACTTGCAAGCTCGGCAGCTGCTGCGATTCCATCACGAAAAACAATCAGTATTGTTACCGCGCCAATTGTTTTGAAACCACACGTCAATTGGTAAAACGATTGAACATCCCGGAAGGAAAATACGAAACAACTTTTCAATCGCGGCTAAATGATAAGTGGATCAAGCCATACAGCGATAATGTGATCCGCGAAAAAGCAAAAGAAGGGAAAAAGAAAATGCTTGTTTTTTCGCCTGCATTTGTTGCCGATTGCCTCGAAACCATTTATGAGATCGGGACTGAATATGATGAGATCTTTAAAGAGCACGGTGGTGAAAAAATACAGCTGGTAGAAAGCCTGAATGATACACCGGTTTGGATAGAGGCGCTGAAAGAGATGGTGATTGCTAATTGTTGATTCTGTTTAAATATTTACTAAATAATGGTAAAAACATTTCTGTTTTCGATATTATCTGACAGCAATTGGGAGGTAAGAGTTGGTGAGGCATGTGGTCTTTGGGGAAATGGGCGACGATATTTTGAAATGAAAGATTATGGAACTTCCGTAGACGGAATTGTACTCGTTGTTATGTGCCGTTCAAGGGAATTAAATTTTAAACAACGAAAACGTTTTTCTAAGAAAGAGAAAATATTCCATTTAGATATTATGCTTGACTATATAGAAATGGTAAGAACAAAAGATATATTAACAAAATCTAAGATGATAGCAAATCAAATAGAGCAACAACTCTTTCCTGTTTTGAATAAATATAAATTCGAGGATTTTGATTTGCCAAAATTTCATAGTGATTTAACAACATTTCTAACAGAAAGGTATTGATTGATGACTTTTTAGCGTTATTCTGCTATTTTGAGCAGTAAAGAAATCTCAAGATACATAACACAAAAAAAGCGAAGATCATTCTTCGCTTTTTTATTTGGTACAATATTACTGCAATCAGTTACTGTGTCCGATCACAATTTTCTTCGTCAGGTTTTTTGTAGTTCCATTGCTGATATTTACAAAGTACATCGCATCATCGATATTTTCAAGTGTCATTTTTGTTTTAAAAGCACCGGCCTCCACATATATATTTTTTGATGCAACAATTTGTCCCATCGTATTGTAAATCGTCACTGTATAATTTTCAGCCGCCGTTGCATCTATCTGGATCGTAAAATCATTTGCACCCTGGTTAAATACATTCATGCCGCTATTCGGATCGTCACATGCTGCCACATAGATCACAGCCGATTTTTTGCTATTGCCGTTAAAATCGGTTTGGCGCAAACGGTAATACGTTCCGTTAAACGGATTGGTATCTGCGTACGAATAATTGATCACACTGCTGCTGTTGCCCGCACCGTTTATAGTTGCTGCTGCTTCAAACTCCACCCCGTCAGCGCTTTTTTCGATTGTAAAATAATTATTATTGGTTTCAGTTGCTGTTGCCCACTTAATGCCCACATTGCCGTTCACACAAACACCTGTAAAGGAGATCAGCTCGATCGGTAATGGAGATGTATTATCCGTTAAGGTCCAGGATCGGAAAAAATTGGCAGGAGTTGCCGGCACATTTGTAACCGTATTAGCTGCCGTGGAAATACTTCCCTGTGGTACATAAGCATCCCAGTTTCCGGCAGGCGTATTAAAGCGCTGTGCACCTAAATTCCCTTCTGTAATAGTATTTCCGGCTGCGCTCCATTCAGCATCAATGTATGTGAATGATAATGTAGCGCTGGGTTTTGTGCCATAAGAGCTGGCATCCGCGATCCAGAAACGGTCGATCACTTTTGGTGAATCATTCGCTCCACCAATCAGGCTGTTCATGTTGGTTACATCGCTCGGCTCATAGGTTGCATTGTTCCAGCTTGGATTATCATACGTGGAAAAGTCAATTCTTCCACCTGCTGATCCTGCTGTTCCAATATTTACAGTAAAAGGAATTTTGGTAGCGTTATCATCATCAAAAAATGGGATCACGAAGGCGCCCGTATTATTGGAAATGTTCCAGCGGATGCGGTTGTTTTCTGCTTCCGTAATGATCCTCCCACCCGAACCAGCTAATGTTATCGCATTTGCATTTCCGTTATCGATCACCAGGAATGCACTGTTGGTGATCACAATATAACCGTCGTTATTCATAACTATGCGCGATTGAGCAAAACCAATGATTGGAGCAGCTAAAAACAAATATGTAAGAATTTTTTTCATCACCTTTCTTGTTTATCTGGGTTGAGCCGTTGGTTCTGGCGAAGCCATTGTTTTGTTTTGTTTTAATAATTCAGGTGGCGTTTCGTTCACTATTTGCGAAGCATCCGGTTGTGTCGGAACTCCGCTGTTGCTTTTTAATAAAGTAACACGCGTTGTATTTACAATTTGTGAAGCATCCGGTTGCACAGGTGCGGTTAGCGTTTGCTTTAACAATTCGGGCGGAGTAACGGTCACGATCTCGGAAGGATCTGCCTGTCTGGCTTCTCCATAATTTATTGCCGGTTCATTTACTTGCTCTGTGCCAGTGTTGGTTTGCGCTTGTGCAGCGGCAAAAACAAAAAGGCAAATAATAATAAGTGATAAGACTTTTGTTTTCATCTTCTTATTTTTTGATCATGGTAACGCTAAGTGTTGCTTCTAATACGCTTGCGCTGCTTCCGGCTACGGTTGCGGCTGAACTGCCACTGCCTGCAACGCCTGCAACAGCCAATCCCACCGTGTGGGTTCCTGCACTGAGGCTGGGAAGTGAAACGTTAAAATTTCCATATCGCGACTGTCCTACCAAACCGGCGTTATTTGATGCAGTAACCCTGTCGTAACCACCATTGCCCACATAAGCCCCGTCAACAAAAACGAGGATATCCACGGTTGAAAATCCACCGGCAGCACCAGAGTTGGTTGCCACTCCTATAGTAGCTGTTACAAGAACAGCTGTATTGGCTGGAACGGTAATATTTACAGGATATCCCGGTACATAAGTAAGCCCTGTTCCTGCGCTAATGGTAACAGATGCTGTTGAAAAATAATCGGTAGTGCTTTGTCCCAATGTACTCGAACTGGCCAGCATCAGCACCCATACCGGTGATGCGCTTGTCCCCGAATTATAATAATAACCCACTCCACCGGTGATGGCGGCATTCGTATTGTAAATCATCAGGGACGTTGCTGGAGTTGTAATGGTTGTTGCATCTGTAAGCGATGTTAAGCTCACCTGCGGAATCAGCACTCCTTTGTTGGATGCATTTACATCCAGCATGGCGCTGGTATTTGGTGTAGCGCCTGTAGCATTGATTCCCACATTCTGGGCATAAATGTTTACAGAAAATAATAACGCACTTAAACTTAAAACAATTTTAATGTTTTTCATTTTTCAGAATTTTATTTAATTAAAATTTAAAGTAATTGAAATGTAACAAAGGATGTTTTTGGAGCAAGTTTGCATACATTTGTAATTATCCAGATACAAAAATATATAAAATAGTTGCTTTTATCCTAATAAAACTCTCTTTTATTGTGTGATATTGTACATTTATCTAAAAGCATCAAAAACAGCAAGTATGAATAAAAACGGCAAAATATTGTTTTTTAATAACAGGGCCTGGCGAAATTTAATTTTGTGCGGGTTTTTGTTGTTTTTTAGTTCGGCTGCTACCACTATACAAACGAAAACATCCGAATGGACACTCAAAAAAAACGAAAGCGGCATTGCCGTGTATACCCGCGATGCAGAAAGCTCCGATTTTAAAGAATTAAAAGCCGTTACGTATGTAAAAACATCGGTAAGCAGTATTGTGGCCCTGCTCAACGATTGGGACAGCTATCCGCAATGGGTTTATAAATGCGGAAAATCCAGCACGCTCAAAAAAATAAGTGAAACGGAAGTAATGCATTACCAAACGGTTGTAGCTCCATGGCCGGTGGATAACCGCGATTTTGTGGTAAATGTAAAACTCACACAGGATCCGGCCAGCAAAATTGTAAGCATTGTTTCTACCTGCATGCCTGATTATATCCCCAAAGTGCCGGGATATGTACGGATTACTGAATTTAAAGCCTCCTGGACGCTCATTCCATTAAAGGATGGCACTATCCAGGTAACATACCAGTTGCTGGTAAATCCAGGCGGATATGTACCCGCATGGCTGGTAAACCTTGCCGTGATCGACGGGCCTTTTGATACCACACTGCATTTTAAAGACTGGGTGATGAAAAAAAAATACCAGGAGACGGTGGTTCCATTTATTAAAGACTAACAGATTTGAGAATAAACTTTAACTTTACGCCGTTGTGAAACGCAATGACATTGTATGGCTATCAAAGATCAAAAAATAAATTCAGTTCCGGAATCTGAGAAATTTATCAATATCGAAAAAGCAATTGCTTCTAAAAATCCGCGATTACTAAAACTTTTACCGGGCTTTTTATTACGTTACATCAAACGGATGATCCATGAAAGCGACCTGAATGAAGCGATCTACCGTAACCGTAACCGCCATGATATTGATTTTGTGAACGCTGCAATGGAAGAATTTGGCGCACATACAACAGTACAGGGAGCCGAAAACATTCCAACAACCGGTGGCATCATCATGGCTGCCAATCACCCTTTGGGCGGTTTGGACGGCATTGCATTTATGAAAGTAGCCGGGCAATACCGTAGTGATATCCGTTTTTTTGTGAACGATCTGCTGATGGCGCTGAAAAATTTTGCACCCATTTTTGTTCCCGTAAACAAGCACGGGAGAAATTCTTCGGAATACACGCAAAAATTTGAAGAGGTGTATGCTTCCGATGCCTGCCTGCTGATCTTCCCTGCAGGGTTAGTTTCCCGCCGGCAGGAGAAAAGAGTGGTGCAGGACCTGGTCTGGAAAAAAAGCTTTATCACTAAAGCCATTCAATATCAGAAAAATGTGGTCCCGGTTTTTATAGACGGGCACAATTCCAAACGTTTTTATAACCTGGCTTATTGGAGAAAAAAGATCGGCATTAAAGCCAACATCGAAATGTTTTTCCTGGTGGATGAAATGTATAAGCAAAAAGGAAAGACAATTAATTTTATATTTGGAGAACCGATAGCCTGGGAAACGTTTACCAAAGATAAGCCTGCTGAATACTGGTCGGAGCGCGTAAAAGAACATGTGTACTCCTTAAAATCGGGAGATAAAACCAAACTATTGCCAACAATAAACCAAACTCAAACTGTTTCACAATAAATAATTGAACGTAGTATGGAAGCAATTATAGAACCGGTCGACAGAAAACTATTGGCATCGGAATTAACGTCGGAGCGCTTTGTGCGTGAGACGAACAATGGTGATAACGAAATTTACATCATCACACATCACGATTCGCCCAATGTAATGCGCGAGATCGGGCGCCTGCGTGAGTATACTTTCCGCAAGGCTGGCGGCGGTACCGGGCACGAGATCGATATTGACGAGTTTGATATTGCAGATGCACCCTACAAACAGCTGATCGTTTGGAATCCCGAAGAAAAAGAAATTGTTGGCGGTTACCGTTTTATAAAATTAAAAGATGCACCGGTGATCAATGGAGTGGTACATGTGGCCACTACCGAACTGTTTCATTTCTCCAAAACATTCATGGAAAAGTATGTTCCCGAAACCATTGAATTAGGGCGCTCTTTTGTACAACCGAAATTTCAGCCCTCGGTAGATAACCGCAAAGGCTTGTTCTCGCTCGATAATTTATGGGACGGATTGGGCGCTATCGTAGTGGATAATCCCGATTCCAAACATTTTTTCGGAAAAGTAACCATGTACACCGATTTTAATGTAGCAGCCCGCGACATGATCCTGGCATTCATGAATTACTTTTTTCCGGATAACGAAAATTTAGTAACCCCCCTGGAGCCATTGTCGCTCAAAACAGACGTAACACTTTTCCTCAAGTCAATTGAAGGGCTATCATACAAAGATGCACACCGCATCCTTGGGCAAAACGTGCGTGAATTAGGCGAGCACATCCCGCCATTGGTAAATGCGTACATGAATCTTTCTGCCACTATGAAAACATTCGGCACTTCCATTAACTCGCATTTTGGGGAAGTGGAGGAAACCGGAATTTTGGTGACCATTGCCGATATATACGATACCAAAAAGGAACGTCACCTGGCGTCGTATAAAAAATAACCAGCCGCTGTTTTTTACTTCTTATACTGTTCTGTGCTCCCGGAAGCTTAATAAAATAAGCACTTTAAGCCGATTTTACAAAAAACGCAAAAATCTTACATCCGGCTGCTTTTTTGATAATTATGTCCAAAATGTGACTTTCCCGGAAAAAATCGCCCCTCTCTTACATCCCTGTTGATTTCAATCATATTGGTTATTTTTTGGTTATACGATGCTCTTTCTTTGTATCGTTAAACCAAAAAAACAAACATCATGAAAACAGTATTACTTACCACCATTTTCTGCAGCATATTTTGTTTCGGAAAAGCACAGATCAGTTTTGAAAAAACATTCGGAGGAAATTATAACGACGAGGGAATTGCTTCCTTTCCTTCTACCGGCGGTACAATCATTATCGCCGGAAATACAAAAAGCTTTGGCGCCGGTGCAGGCGATATTTACTTGTTGAAATTAAATGCACAAGGTGATACGTTGTGGACCAGGACCTACGGCGGTGAAAATGACGATGTGGCTATGGCTGTACAACAAACTGCCGACGGCGGCTTTATCATTGCCGGGTACAGCAATAGTTTTAGTGCAAGCCAGGATGCATATACGATCCGTACGGATGCGAACGGAAGTGTGGTATGGTCAAAAACATTTGGAGGCAGCGGCGATGATGCTGCATATAATGTAAAAGAAACCAGCACCGGAGGATTTATCATCGCGGGCTATACGCAAAGTGCCGGTGCCGGCGGAAAAGACGTGTACCTGTTGAGCCTCGATCCGGAAGGAAACGCTGACTGGTCAAAAACATACGGAAGCAGCGATGATGAACAGGCTAATTCAGTTGCGCTTACAGCAGATGGCGGTTATTTTATTACCGGTACTGCGATCGTGGATGGTAATCCGGATGTATACATTGTAAAAACAGACAGTAGCGGAACAAAAGTATGGTCGGAAACAATTGGAGGTGCTGCAGCCGAAGAAGGAAAATCTGGCATACAAACTACCGATGGCAGTTACGTGATCACCGGCAACAGCAATAGCTTTGGCCATGGTAGCAACGATATTTATTTAATAAAAACGGATGCGGCAGGAACGCTTGTTTTTTCCAAAACGTTTTCGACTGAAGGCGCTGATGCCGGTAACGAAGTAAAAGAAGTTACAGGCGGCTATCTTATTGCGGGTAGCATTACCAACGCACAGGGAAATACAGATGCATGCATAATAGGAACTGATACTGCAGGTACCATGCTGATGGCACGGAGCTTTGGCGATATTGGCGACGAGTCTGCAAACGATGTATTTGTAACTTCTGCAGGTGGATATGTGATCACCGGAACAGCGGGGATCGTTGCAGGCTCACCGGATGTTTACCTGGTGAAAACAAATACGGACGGAATCACAACCTGTTCAGAAAAAATGACGATGGTTACAGAAGCAGATGTTATATCGGTAGTTTCTACAGTAGCAGACAATACCGCCCCAATGCCTGCAGCTGTGCTTTACAACCCGATAGTAAGCATCCATAGTGGCTGCGTTTCTGTTACACGTTGTTACATCAATGCAGGTGTTTTAAATACAGATACACTTGCATCTTTTTTACCAATGAAGCTAGATGTTGAAAATGCAACACCGCGTTCAGTAACAACAACGGCTGCATCTGCCATTGTTTTTTATCCAAATCCTACCACCGGACAATTTAATATTAGTGGTTTACAGCCCGGAACTAAAATGGAGATTTTTGATGTAACAGGAAAATTAGTATATCAATCCGTTTGCAACAATGAGTTAGAATCTATAGATATTACAAAAGAGGCAAAAGGACTTTATTTTTACCGCATTACCGGTGCGGATGTGCTTTTAAAATCCGGAAAAATAGTGAAAGAATAGAGGTGAGAGTGAAATTGGTTTAACTTGAAACTTGGCACAAGAGCAGGAAATATTTATTTCCTGCTCTTGCGTTTTAAGCCTGTAGCAAAGTAAAGAAAGGCATAACCGAAAATTTAGTACCTTTGCGCCTAATGGAAATAAAATCAGCACAGTTTGTTATCAGTAATACCGATATTGCAAAATGTCCGGCCCCTGCATTACCCGAATATGCCTTTATCGGCCGTTCCAATGTGGGTAAATCATCGCTTATTAATATGCTGGTGGATCGCCGCGACATGGCCAAAACATCCGGCAAACCGGGAAAAACACAGCTGATCAATCACTTTATCGTAAATGAGAACTGGTACCTGGTGGATTTACCGGGTTACGGGTATGCGCAGGTGTCAAAAGACAAACGGGAAAAATGGGAAAAATTTATTTCCAATTACATCCTCGAGCGCGAAAATTTAATGTGCCTGTTTGTATTGGTCGATTCGCGCTTAAGCCCGCAAAAAGTGGATCTCGAATTTATGGACTGGCTGGGAGAAAATAACATTCCGTTTGTGATGGTGTTTACCAAAATGGATAAATTATCGAAAACAAAAACGGCTAACAATATTCATAATTACAAAGAAGAAATGGGAAATAGCTGGGATGAGCTGCCGCCCTGTTTTTATACTTCAGCAGAAAAAAAAGAAGGGCGAAAAGAAATCCTGGATTTTATCAGCGATACCAATAAGCTATTTAAGAAGCCGTAGTTTAAAAATAAATCCCCGGTGCTCTTTTTACGAAACGTTTGTTTATCCCTTCAAGGGTTTCAAACCCTTGAAGGGATAGTTCTTTTTAGCATAAAGCAAATTACATAAAATAAAAAACGGCGCTGAAATCTTCAGCGCCGTTTTCGTATAATTTATAATCTCGTTATTTATTTCTGATCAGGTTGATAAAGCCTGTTGTGCTTACATCTTTTTTAGAAATAGAAGTTGCTTTCAGGATAAAGTAATATGTACCATCGCTTAACTCAACTCCTGCAGATGAACGGCCATCCCATTTAATTCCTGCGTCGTTGGATGTAAATACTTTTGTACCCCAACGGTTAAAGATATCCAGGTTAAAATCAGTTAATCCGGAGCTGTTGATGTAGAACAGGTCATTGGTGCCGTCACCGTCCGGTGTAAATACGTTTGGAATGTTCAGGTATTCATTTGCGTCAATAACAATATCTTCACAGGCAGTAGCAGAACAACCATCGCTGTTAGAAGCCGTTAAACACACATTCTGGATTCCGTTACCGCCATAATTGTGGGAAGGGTTTTGTGCGCTGGAGGAGCTTCCGTCGCCGAAATTCCATGCCCAGTTAGTAGCGCCGCCAGTACTTTGATCTGTAAAGTTGTAATTGAATCCGCCTGCAGAAGCTGTATCAAATGCTACAACAGGAGGTACAGAAACAGTTACAGTACAAGATGAAGGATAAGAGGCACAACCCAAAGCGCTTAATGCAGAAACCGTAATCGGGCCGGAAGCATTGTTCCAGTCAATAGCAACGGTACCTGTTCCTTGTCCGGATGTAATAGTTGTTCCTGAAGGAGAAGTCCAGTTAAAAATCCCAGTGCTTGAGCCGCCGGTAGCTGTAAAAGTGTTACCGGTAGAGTTAGAACATACAGGCGTACATGCTAAAACAGGCATACTCGGCCGTACATGGGCTAATATATAAGGAGAGTTGGAAAAATCCGCCCAGCTTACTTTTAACAGATCATTATAAGGAAAAGCAGAAGTAGGGGTTACTGTTCCCATGTTATTCCAAAGTGCAGCTGTTGGTGTATTCCATTGTGCCATTCCATCCCAGTTTCCATCGGCAGCCTGGTCGTAAAAAATATCGATGCTCGCATTATCAGTACCGGCGCTGCGGTTTACCTGGTGGTAATACAATGCATTTACAGTACACATTGTGCTGTCTAAGGATGCGGTGTTAAAAGCGTCAAGTGTTGCGTTATTGTTGCCAAGGCGTGCATTGTACTGGTTAGCTGCTGCCGAAGCAGGAGTCAGGTTCACCGGCCTGTAGCGGGTAGTCCCGTTGCTGGAGCCGGTTGGGAAATTGTATATGGCAGCCGAATTGGTAACGCGTGATAAGCTTCCGCCCATGCTGCTGCTCACAAAACCTTCGTTGAATGCGGTTGTGTTGTTGGTAACGCAGGTGGTAGAAGGATTTAAAACGTACATGGTATTGGTAATCGTTGATAATTCGCGGTCATTGATCACTAACGTTCCGGTTGTACCTACGTTTGCATCTACGCCTACCAGCCTTTTCTGACGATTGAAGCCGGTTCCGGTTCCGGTCAGTACAAGGTTGTTAAAAGTAGTGACAGTAGCAGTGGAGGTGGTGATCGACTGGATGGTATTTCCGTTGAAGTTAACCGTGCCTGCATCTCCTATAAATATTGCATCATTGATCCAATCCTGTTCCACGTAAACGGTCCCGTTCCCCCTAAGGGTTGATCCACCGGTTAAACGAACTGTACCGGGAGTACCGCTATTAGCGATGGTCATGGTGCCGTTATTTTCAACAACTGGTGTTGTGCCAAATGCGCCATCGTTTTGAAAGCCTCCATTTACCTGCACAATGGCAGTTGGGCCAGTGTAAATCTGTGCGCCGTTATTAAAAAGAATGTTTTGTGAAAAACCGCTAACGCTTAGTCCTGTCAGAGCAAGGAATGCAACCGTTTTACCGAATGTTTTCCCAGGGAGAGTAATTTTGTTCATGGAGTGTTGTTTAGTTCAATGATTAAAATCTTGTACTATTAACAAATATAAACGAAAATCCGGCTAAAATCCAAATTTTCAGCAATAAATGTTCTGAAATGCGTTCGTCCCTACTTTTTCTTGATCAATTCCAGCTTTTCAGCAAAATGCTGTGCATACGAGCGCATTTCCTTTGCGGATTCCGTTTCGCCGGTGGCGCGCTCAAATGTATCTGCCATCGAAAGCAGGCACTGGTGGTAAAATTGCTTCATTTCGTCAACGATCATGTCTTTTGTCCACAGATCGATGCGCAGGGTATTGTTCTCGTTTGCATCCCATAAAGCAATCATTACAGATTTGCTGGAGCTTTGTTCGCCCCCGTCGGTAGCGCTCCAGTCTATTTTCTCAGGTAAGTTATTATCATCCAGCGTTACTGTAAATTTGATCTCCGATTGTTTCATTTGCTTTTTTGTTCTTTAAAATATTTAGTGTTAATTTTTTTCTTTTTAATTTTTTCAGCACACGGTACTTAATGCTAAAGGCTATCTGCTAAAAACTATTTTCCCGGCTTGTACTTTGCTTTTTCCAATATTTTCTGGGCACTGCTTTCTTTCATCAGTTGGTCGATGGTTACGTCCGGGTTATTTTTCATGTATTGTTTTACGATTTGCCAGCCGATCCAGTAGCCGATCCGTGGCGCCGATTCCTTGCTCAGGGCACTTGTAAACGGGCCGTCGGATGTAAATTTCATGATCTCGGCCTGGTCGGTGGTGTATAAAAGCTTTTGTGCCGCAAAATAGCTCCACACATTAAATTCGTTCTGTATACAATATTCCATTTGTTTTCCGGTGTACTGGATCTTGATTGTATCATTGATTTTTGCGGGCAGCAACGCATCGGTCAGGTACATGACCCTGCCTACGTGAACAATCTCGCTTAAAAAATCGCTTTTATCCATGTTGTACGGAAACTCATTCATCATCCAGGCGCGTGCTGCATCCGGCACAATGTTCTCTTTGTTCATGAACGCAGTTTTGTATTTGGGCAGGGCCAGCATCTGGTAAAACGGGCAGTTGCTGCCAAGGTACATCTCCAGTCCGATTGCCAGTGTACTATCGGGAGTTACCACCGCATAGTTGTATCCGGAGATCATCGTGACAACGGCAGGAATGTGGCGTTTCGGAAAATAATAGTTAAAATGCCTGAACAGATCCGTTAATTGTTCTTTTAACGTATCTGTAGTTGGAAAAATCTTTTGTGTTTCGTGATACGTTTCCAGCATGTCGCGGTCGTTTACAAACTGCTTGACGCGATAGGTGTAAGCCGAGTCGCGTAAGCCTCCGTTGTTAAGGATCCCGCTAATGAAGGTGGTGTAAAAGGGGCCGTATTTAGCCTGCAGTGCTTTGGTGGCAGCAACAATATTGGTCGTATCCATTTTAAAGAGATCCTGCTCCAGGCGGTTGATCTTAAAATCGGGTACCTGGATTTCGCTTACATCTACGTCCAGACGGTCGTGTTTACAGGATGACATAGCCAGCAGCAGGAACAGGAACGCGGCATAATTAAAATTTTTCATATAAAAAAATATACTTATTATTGTAAAACGAATTTAATGCGGTACCACATTAAAATTTAAAAACCCAAAAATATGAAAAATATGAAGAAGATCTTTACAATTACGGCATTAGTATTTGCAACTTCTGTTGCTTTTGCCCAGGACGATGCTGCATCAAAGAATGTGCGTTTTGGCCTGATGTTAACACCTTCTGTTGACTGGTATAAATCCGGCGAGAAATTAATTGAGAAAAACGGCGCTTCTCCAAAATTCGGTGGTGGCTTATCGGTAGAATTCAGATTAACCAATGTAGCTTCGCTTGTAACAGGTTTACAGATTAGCATGGCCGGTGGAAAAGTGAAATATAATAATAACATTTCCGCCACTTCTTCTTCCAATTATGTAACTTATTATTACAACAAGGTGGATGATGTAATTGCGCCATACAATACGGCTGATGCGGAGTTTAACGCTAACCCGGTTGCGGCATCCGGTAAATACGATTATGACCTGGTAAACGAGCGCAAATACCAGCTTACATATATTACATTGCCGCTGGCATTGAAATTAAAAACCAAAGAGATTGGTGCATTAAAATATTACGGAATGTTCGGGGTAAATTCCTCTTTCCGCGCTGCAGCGAAAGCAACGGACGAAGTTCAAAAAGCCGGTGCAACTGGCTGGGGAACACCGGAAACAATTACCAAAGTGGATATTAAAAAAGATGTAGCCCTGTTCAATGAAGCATTAAACGTAGGTTTGGGCGTTGAGTGGAATTTGTCCGGAAGCACTTCACTGGTGATCGGTGCCAATTATATGCTGGGCTTTACCAACATTGCAAAAGAAAAATCAGATTATTTAAGAAGACAAACATACGGAACTCCTGACGGAACAGAATTAAAACAGGACCTGAAATCAAACAGTATTTGTTTGACTGTTGGTGTTTTATTCTAACAAACAATAGTTAGTAAAATTAATCCCGGCTTCATTTTTATGAGGCCGGGATTTTTATTTTTGGATAATGGAAAATCAAAAAGTAGTTGCACACATTGTTGATTGGCTCAAACAATACAGCGGACAAAGCCGGACTTCGGGTTTTGTGATCGGGATCTCAGGAGGAATTGATTCGGCAGTAACCTCTACACTATGCGCGAAAACAGGCAAGCCGGTGATTTGCCTGAACATGCCCATTCATCAGCACAAAGCGGAATACGACCGCGGGCATGAGCACATCGATTGGTTAAAAAAGAATTTTGATAATGTAACATCGCATGAAGTGGAGCTTACAAAAACGTTTCAATCCATTTCCGAAGCATTGCCTGCCGGCATTCAGGATTGGCTCACGATGGCGAATACGCGCTCACGCTTGCGCATGTCCACTTTGTACGCTTTTGCCTGTCATCATAAAATGCTGGTTGCCGGTACCGGAAATAAAGTGGAAGATTTTGGCATTGGTTTTTTTACAAAATATGGAGATGGCGGTGTGGATGTAAGTCCGATCGCTGATCTGATGAAATCGGAAGTGTTTTCACTGGCCAAAGAAATGGGAATTGTAACTTCCATACAAACGGCAAAACCTACAGATGGCTTGTTTGCCGATGCAAGAAGTGATGAGGACCAGATTGGGGCAACGTACGATGAGTTGGAATGGGCCATGAATTTTATTGCCAACCCACATGATTTTACACTGCTGAATGACAGGCAAAAAACAGTGCTCGATATTTATACCCGCATGAACAATGCAAATCAGCACAAAATGAACCCGATCCCAGTCTGTATCATTCCGGATGAATTAAAATAAAAAGGCAATAGGCAGTTGGCAAAATAAAAAGAAAATAACAAGGCAACGAGACAATTAGGAAAAATAAAAAAGGCAGTCATTACGAAGAACACACAGTTCACACACAGATTCGTACTATTCGTTCCTGTTCTTGCCCGAATTGTTCAGGTGGGCGTTATCTGTACAAAAACATAAATTAAGAAATAAGTAAATGATTGAACAACTCTACTCCCATTTTCTAAAACACCCTGCGGTATGTACCGATACACGTGATATAAAACCCGGTTCCATTTTTTTTGCGCTCAAAGGCGGAAATTTTAATGGTAACCAGTTTGCTGATCAGGCGCTGGATTCGGGTTGTGCATTGGTGGTGATCGATGAAGAAAAATACCTGCCCGAAACGCAGGCGGGCAAAAAGGATGATCGTTATTTTTTAGTGGAAGATGTGTTGACTGCTTTGCAGCAGCTTGCGAACCATCATCGTAAAACACTAAACATCCCGGTGATCGGTATTACCGGCTCTAACGGAAAAACAACATCCAAGGAATTGATAAACGCGGTTTTAAGCCGTAAATGCAAGGTGCTGGCTACAAAGGGTAATTTAAATAATCACATTGGTGTTCCGCTTACTTTATTGTCGGTTACAAAAGAGCACGAGATGGCAATTGTGGAAATGGGCGCCAATCACCAGGGCGAAATTGAAATGCTGTGCAATATTGCGGAGCCCGATTTTGGGATCATCACCAACATCGGAAAAGCACACCTGGAAGGGTTTGGCGGACTGGAAGGAGTAAAAAAAGGAAAAGGTGAATTGTACCGTTACATCCAGGATAAAAAAGGAAAATTGTTTATTCACGGGGATGATGAGGTGTTGGTGGAATTAGCCGGCACTACAGACAAGATCACCTATGGTACTAAAAAATTATACGACATTGTAGGTGCGCTTCAGCAAAATAATAGCAACGAATTTATTTCTTTTCAATGGGCAACGCGCTATACTGCTGCTGCTTTAAAAAACACAGAAACGGTGGACACGCAGCTTGTGGGCATTTACAATTATTATAATTTATTGTGTGCGGTGGCTGTCGGAAATTTTTTCAGGGTGGAGGATGCGGAGATCAATGCAGCGTTACGCGAATATGCACCTTCCAATAACCGTTCGCAATTACAAAAAACGGTACACAATACGCTCATCCTGGATTATTACAATGCAAATCCTTCGAGCATGACACTGGCATTGGAAAATTTTGCAACACTCAATCATGCGCATAAAATGGTGATCCTTGGCGATATGTTGGAGTTGGGCGAAGAAAGCGAGAAAGAGCACGATGCCATCCTGCAGTTGCTGCAGCAGAAAAACATTAGTGAAGTGATTTTGGTAGGGCCGCTGTTTATGCATGCCGGTAAAAATGCAAACATGAAAACATTCGCTACCAGCGATGAGGCTGTTGTGTATCTGAAAGAACATCCGCAAAAAAACACAACGATTTTGATCAAGGGATCAAGAGGCATTAAGCTGGAAAAGGTAGTGGAGGTCTTGTAAAAAGTTTAAAGTTCAAGGTTCAAAGTTCAAAGTTTGCTGTATGCAGATGCTGTGCTTGCTAAATCGAAGATACATTCCAGCATAAATAAATTAAGATTGTTTCCTGGTTCATTGATGCGTGTGACCAGTGTCAAATCAAAAAAATATTTTTTCTTTTTTCTGCGCCTTTGTGGTAAAAAAATGCTCCGAAGGAGCCATCCAGCTAACTTTAAACTTTTTGAACCTGAAACTTTGAACTAAAAAAAGCCGCTTCTCTTTCGAAAAACGGCTTTCCTTTTTATTAAAATTATTTTAAGCTAATAACGCTCTTGAAATAACAATTTTTTGAACTTCGGTTGTTCCTTCATAGATCTGTGTGATCTTCGCATCGCGCATCAAACGCTCTACATGATACTCTTTCACAAAACCGTAACCACCGTGGATCTGCACCGCTTCAATGGTTGTATCCATCGCTACTTTTGATGCAAATACTTTTGCCATAGCGCTTGCTTTGTCAAAATTCATGTGCTCATCTTTCATCCAGGCTGCTTTCAAACACAGCAAACGGGCAGCTTCAATTTGCGTTGCCATATCTGCTAATTTGAATTGGATGGCCTGGTGCTGGTTGATTGGTTTACCAAATGCTTTGCGCTCTTTTGAATATGCCAGTGCCAGCTCGTATGCGCCGGATGCAATTCCCAATGCCTGGGAAGCAATTCCGATGCGTCCGCCGGAAAGCACCTGCATGGCAAATTTGAATCCGAAGCCATCATCGCCGATGCGGTTTTCTTTCGGCACTTTCACATCTGTAAACATCAGTGAATGTGTATCCGAACCGCGGATCCCTAATTTATTTTCTTTTGGCCCTACCACAAATCCTGCTGCGCCTTTTTCAATAATCAACGCATTAATTCCTTTGTGTCCTTTTTCTACATGTGTTTGCGCGATCACTAAAAACACAGAAGCAGAGCTTCCGTTGGTGATCCAGTTTTTTGTGCCGTTCACCAGGTAATAATCACCTTTATCAATGGCTGTTGTTTTTTGAGAAGTAGCATCTGAGCCAGCTTCCGGCTCTGATAAGCAGAATCCGCCAATGATCTCACCTTTTGCCAAAGGCACTAAATATTTTTGTTTTTGTTCTTCTGTTCCAAATTTTTCCAATCCCCAGCATACCAGTGAATTGTTTACGCTCATCACAACTGAGCAGGAAGCATCAATTTTGGAAATCTCTTCCATCGCTAAAACGTAGGAAACACAATCCATTCCGCCGCCACCGTATTTCGGGTCCACCATCATTCCCATAAATCCAAGCTCGCCCATTTGTTTGATCTGCTCAGCAGGAAATTTCTGCAATTCATCACGCTCAATCACACCCGGTTTTAAAACATCGTTGGCAAAATCACGTGCTGCCTTCTGGATCATTAAATGCTCTTCTGTTAAATCAAATAACATATTGTAGTAGTTTTTGTGTTAAAAATAGCTTTATTTTTGAGAATGGCAAATGTAATTTTTAAATTCAGATTTTGCTAATATTTATGACAAATTTAAACCCTTCCACATACAACGTAATTGGCTTAATGTCTGGCACTTCCCTTGATGGGCTGGATATTGCTTTTTGTCGATTTACTGTTGATAAAAACAACTGGAATTACGAAATTGTCCAGGCTGAAACCAAAGCATACTCATCCGAATGGAAGGAGCGTTTGCTCTCGTTGGAAACTGCGGATGCAGCTGCATTTGAGCAGGCCAATGCCGAATACGGTTTTTTTTTAGGGCGGCATGTATCTGATTTTATGATCAAATATGGCATCAAAGCCGATTTTGTGGCCTCACACGGGCATACTATTTTTCATCAGCCCGATAAGCGTTTTACAGTGCAGATTGGTGCCGGGAGCGCTATTGCTTCTGCATGCCAGATGCCGGTGGTGTGTGATTTCCGTTCGCTGGATGTAGCGTTGGGCGGACAAGGTGCGCCGCTGGTGCCGATCGGCGATCAGTTGCTTTTTGCTGAATACGACTACTGCCTCAATTTAGGCGGTTTCGCTAATATCTCCTACGAACATTCCGGTAAGCGCATTGCATTTGATATTTGCCCTGTTAATATTGTGATGAATGCCATCTGCGAAAAGATGGGAAAACCTTTCGACGACAAAGGTGAAATGGCCCGTTCCGGAATGCTGAGCAAATACATGCTGAACGAATTTAACCAGCTACCGTTTTACCGGATCCCTGTAAACACTCCGAAATCATTGGGGAAAGAGTGGGTGATCGAAAACGTAAATCCTATCATTGAACAATATGAAATTGAAAATAATGACCTGTTGTGCACGTATTGCGAACATGTTGCAGTACAGGTTGCGCGGATAGTGGAATCCCCAAAAACAAAAAAAATGCTGGTGACGGGTGGCGGCGTTTACAATGATTTTCTGATGGAACGTATTAAAGAGCTTAGTTCCCCGGAACTGCTGATCCCGGATAAAAAAACGATCGAATTTAAAGAAGCGCTGATCTTTGCCTTTTTAGGTGTGTTGCGGATGCGCAAAGAGGTGAATTGTCTGAAAAGTGTAACAGGAGCCCGAAAAGACAGTTGCGGAGGTGCCGTTTATATGTTTTAAAAATGAAAGAACGCCTTTCCGTTTGCGGAAGGCGTTCTCTTTTATTTTGAGTTTTGATTAGTAATTATCATCAAAAAAACCGTCGTCTTCATCTTCGTCATCAAAATCATTATCTAGTTTAAGGTCTTCATCTTCCATGTTGAAATCATCTTCATCCTCCTCATCTAAATTGTTCTTCCAATTTTTTTTCTCTTTTTCTTTCTGAGGCTTAAGAGTTGTTGGCTTTCTTAATTCTCCTGAATCCTTCGACTTGTCGGCTTTTTTAGCGGGACTCTTTTTTGATGTGCTTGGTTTTTTCATTGTTAATGAAAATTCGTTTTACAAAATGAATGAATAAATTTTACTGCTGGACTTTTTTTAAACATTACTGTTAGAACAAATTTCGTAATTTTTTTTTTCGAAACAAAAAAAATAATTCAAAAAAATAATCGGGGAAATAAGCAGGGTGTTAGTACCTTTGCAGAAAATTTAACAGTAATAACATCATGGTCTACGATATATTTCAGCGAACATTTTTAGGGAATACACTGGAAAGCTATTGCTGGTTTGTAGGAATTATTATTGTCGGGCTGATTTTCTTAAGTCTGCTTTCCAAAACCCTCACCTACGTTATTTTTAAATTCTTACAAAAATACGCTACCGGCGTTAGCTACGAAAAATTATTAGGTTTGCTCCGGAAGCCCCTTAATTCATTCATATTACTGATCACGCTTTATATGGCATTCGACCGACTGGAATTTCCACCCGAATGGCACATCGTTTCCATTGAACGTTTCGGCTTAAAAATGATGCTGTACCGAACTTACCAGATTGCAGTTGTAAGCTCCATTACCTGGATCTTTTTACGGCTGATCGATTTCCTGGGTTTGATCATGATGTACAGGGCTTCCTTAACCGAATCAAAAGCGGACGACCAGCTGGTGCCTTTTTTTAAAGAAGCGCTGAAAGTGGTGCTGGTGATCTTTTCTGTGTTTTTTATGATGGGTACCATTTTTAAATTAAATGTAGCATCACTCATTGCCGGACTGGGGATCGGAGGTTTGGCCATTGCGCTTGCGGCGAAAGAATCGCTGGAGAACCTGCTGGGGTCTTTCACCATTTTTTTAGATAAGCCTTTTGTGATCGGCGACCTGATCAAAAGCAATGGTGTGGAAGGAAACGTTGAAAAGATCGGTTTCAGGAGTACACGCATCCGTACAGTAGAAAAAAGTTTTGTGACCATACCAAATAAAAAACTGGTGGATACAGAATTGGATAATCTTTCACTGCGTGTGCAGCGCCGCGCAAAATTTAATGTTGGTTTAACCTACGAAACCAAACCGGAGCAGTTAAAAAAAATAGTTTCTGAAATTCAGGCATTCATCAAAGATCATCCGCATACTTTATCGGATGAAACCCGCGTGCGTATGTATGAATTTGATACCAGCTCCATCAATATTATGGTGTTGTATTTTGTAGATACGCTGGAATATGATGTGTACCTGGATGTGCGCCAGGAGATCAATTACAAGATCATGGATATTGTTGCGGAAAACGGAAGCGACTTTGCTTATCCCACCACCACTGTTTTTGTGAAAGAGAAAAAAACGAAATAAATTCTGCTTTTTTGCCACAGATTCGCAAATTAAAAATCAATAAGGAATTTCATGGATTATAAAAAATTGCAAAGCAATTTTTTATCCGTGTAATCTGGTTTGAGATTAGAAAAATCTGTGAATCTGTGGCTTTAACCAGATGCTTACCCGAGGTTAGTATAATTTGTATTTGGTAGATTTTTTTATCCCCACACAATAAACAAAACATCCTTCCGTTATACTCTCAAAATCATCCCCCGCTTTTTTTACATCCCCCTGCTTGCAATGTCATCAAATTCGTGAAACACTTAGTGTTTGACATCCCTGTTTTTCTGACATGATTATTAGTTCAGCTTGATTTATGGAAATAACGCAATGGTTACATCCATGTATCAAAACAAGATTTAAAAACTCTTAAACTATATAACCATGACTACTACATCATTTAACTCCGAAGAAAATTTTAACGAACTTGTTTTTGAAAACAGGAACAAAGAATACGGCGCGTATGTGATCCGTCGCGATTACAGCAATACCGTATCACGCAGCCTCCTCATTACTTTTGGAAGTATTTTTATAATTGCCATGGCTGCATTCTTATTCAATAAAAAAAATCTTATAGCAGCAGTTGTGCCTATACAAATAAGCGATACATCATTGTTTAGCGTGGTTGTTGATCTGCATCCGATCGTAGAGCCTCCAAAACCTCCGACCACACCCGAAAAACCGGCAGAAACAGCGCCGCCAAAAGTTGATGTGGTAAGCGGAGTGGTAACCGATAAACCAACCGACGATAATTTAAAACCCAATGACCAGGCTGTTGTTGGTATCGGTGATCCGAAAGGAAAAGTTGACAGCACGCAACACGACGTTCCTACTGTTGTTGTGAAAAAGCCGGAAATAGTCGCTTCAACCGAGCTACCACGCATTGTGGAGGAAATGCCGGAGCTGAAAGATATGTACCGCATTATCGGCGCAAATTTAAATTACCCGGAAATAGCAAAAGAGAATGGTACGGAAGGTACTGTATTCGTTTCGTTTGTAGTTGAAAAAGACGGCAGCGTAACCGATGTAAAAGTGCTGAAAGGGCTTGGAGATGGCTGTACAGAAGAAGCAGTAAGGGTTGTAAAAGCAATGCCAAAATGGAAACCCGGAAAAAATCACGGGGAGCCGGTGCGCGTTTTGTTTAATTTGCCCATAAAATTCAGGCTGCAATAAACAATCCGGTGTTTATAAGTTAGCCTCCTGTTAAAAAAAACACCCTCCTCATATAATTAATTTAGCAATCGCGAGTTTATATACTCTCGGTTGCTTTTTTATTTTTAAACAACTATAAACAATCTACATATGTTTCATTCTGTTTTATTGCAAATTGTAAATAATGGTGCAGCAGCAGCGGCACAAGTAGCAGATACTACAAAGCAGTTAGCTGTGCAAGCGGGGGTATCAACACCTCCACCACCAACACAGGCTTCTCTATCGTTGCTCGACCTGATCGTGAAAGGCGGGCCGATCATGATCCCGATGGGAATTCTTTCCATCATCACGATCTATTTCTTTTTTGAGCGTTTTATCACGATCAGCAAAGCTGGTAAAATGGACCGTAATTTTATGAATAACATCAAAGATTACATTCACAATGGGAATATGGATGCGGCAAAAGCGTTGTGTAAAAATACAACGGCGCCTGCTGCACGCATGATCGAAAAAGGAATTTCCCGTATCGGAAAACCGATCAAGGAAATTGAAGAATCGATGGAAGCAGTGGGAAAACTGGAGATCAACCGCCTCGAGAAAAACTTAAGCGTATTAAGTCTGATCGGACGGATCGCTCCTATTTTCGGGTTTATCGGGACCATTGCCGGAGTTATTAAAATCTTTTATGACATTTCCTTAACGGCAGATATCAGCATTGGTGTAATCTCGGGCGGACTTTATCAAAAAATGATCACATCGGCATCCGGATTGGCAATTGGTTTGCTGGCATTTATCGGTTATTATATTTTAAATGCAATGTTGGATAAAACGATCAATAAGATGGAAACCGCTTCCATGGAATTTATTGATCTGCTTTACGGGCCGGGGAAATAGGAAGTACCAGGTACCACGATTGTGCCTGATGAAAATTTATACAAAAAATAAGTGTTCAATTCATGAACCTTTGAACTAAAGAAAATGAAACTAAAACGCAGACATAAAGAAGGTGCAGAAGTAAGTACGGAATCGTTGAACGATATCATGTTTTTCCTGCTGCTGTTCTTCCTGATCATTTCAACGCTGGCAAACCCGAATGTGATCAAGCTGAATTTACCGAATTCGCAACATTCCGACCAGGTGCCTGCACAGAAAGTGATTTTGGAAGTAACTGCTGATAATCAATACCTCGTAAATAAAACATCGGTGCCGCTGGCACAGCTGGAAGATGCGATCAAAGCAGAAGTCGCCCGTACCAACTCTAAAATAGTATTGTTGCGCATGGACCAATCGCTCACCATCCAGGATTTGGCGGATGTAATGCAGATCGGTTATGGATTAGGTGTGAAGATGGTGCTTTCTACAAAATTAATTGGCAAATAATATGAGTACAATTGCAGAAAATAAAAGTAAATATGCAGCTTTGGGCTTTACCCTTGGTTTTCATGCCTTACTGTTTTTATTGTTCATCTGGGTGGTATTTATCACGCCATTGCCTCCTTTTAAAGTGGAGCTGCCACCGCCTATATTAGACGTAATCAATGAAGGAGGAATAGAAGGAACAGGACAAAATATGGGTGGAAGCGGCAACAAGCAGGATGATATTAAAACCACTCCGCAGGATGTAAGCCCTGTGGCGGCAAATACATCACCAAACGTTGTGACCGATGAAAGTGCGACGGAGGTTTCCGTGAAAAAAAATCCGAAAGCAAAACCGGAAGCAAAAAATGAAGATGTAAAAACGCCGGAAGAGGAAAAAGCCAGCAGCGAATTATTAGCAACGCTTGCACGAATGAAAAGCAAGCACAAACACACTGGCGAAGGTGAAGGAACTGGACAGACAGGTGGATCCGGACCCGGGACAGGAACAGGCATCGGCTCAGGTACAAATAACGACCAGGGAAAAGGCGGGGTTCCCGGAGGACCGGGCGGTCACGGCTGGGATCTTGTAGGGCGTTCACTGATCCATAAACCGGAACGTTTAACAGATGCCACCGAAGAAGGAATTGTAGTAGTGGAGATCGTTGTGGATGAAAACGGAAAAGTAATTGATGCGATTCCGGGACAGCGCGGCTCTACCACATTCAGCCAGAAATTATATGCAAAAGCGCGTTTGGCTGCAAAACAGGCAAAGTTCAACCCAAGCCCCGAGGGAATAAAAGAACAACATGGTACGTACACGTTTGTATTTACGCTGGAATAAAATTTTCTTCTGATCATTTCTGCGGCTGTTCCCCAAATTAATTTTTAATTTTGTAATGCTTCTTTTCTCTCCCTGAAAAGAAGCATTCTTATTTTTAGTACACATGAACTACCAAGAAACACTCGATTACCTGTTCAGCCAGCTGCCCATGTTTCAGCGGATCGGGAGCGCGGCCTATAAAGCCGACCTCGATAATACCATTGCGCTCTGCAAGCTGCTGGGTAATCCCGAAAATAAATTCAAATCGGTGCATGTTGCCGGCACAAACGGCAAAGGTTCTACCTCGCACATGCTGGCTTCGGTATTACAAAGCGCAGGATTGAAAGTAGGATTGTACACATCGCCGCATTTAAAGGATTTCCGCGAACGCATAAAAATAAATGGCGAAATGATCCCGGAAAAAAATGTGATCGATTTTGTGGCGAACTACAAACATGATTTTGAAAAGATCCAGCTTTCTTTTTTTGAAATGACGGTGGGACTGGCTTTCGATTATTTTGCACACGAACAGGTGGATGTGGCCGTAATAGAAGTAGGCCTGGGTGGAAGGCTGGATTCTACGAATGTGATCACGCCACTGGTTTCTGTGATCACCAATATCAGCTTCGATCATGTTGCATTGCTGGGCGATACGCTGGAAAAGATCGCAGGGGAAAAGGCCGGAATTATTAAAGACAACATCCCGGTGGTGATTGGCGAAACAACACCGGAAACAAAAAATGTATTTCTGGAAAAAGCAAAAAAACATCATACTGAAATTCTTTTTGCAAAAGAAATATATAAAACAACCAATGCCGGTTATGGTCAATCGCAAGCGCCTAACCTGGTAATAGATGTAGAAAAGAACGGGAAAAAATTATATGCAGATCTGAAAAGTGAATTGCCCGGTTTTTACCAGCTTAAAAATATTGCAACGGTTTTAGCAACGATAGATGTTTTAAACCAGAAAGGATTTTCATTAACGGAAACAATTATCCGTAACGGAATTATGCATGTAATCAAAAATACAGGTTTGCTTGGCCGCTGGCAGGTGCTTTCCGAAAACCCTTTGACCATTGCTGATACAGGACACAACGAGGCGGGCATAAAAGAAGTTCTGAAACAAATAGCGCTAACGCCGCACAAACAATTGCATTTTGTGATGGGGATGGTAAATGATAAAGATATTTCCGGTATTCTGAGATTATTGCCGAAGAATGCAATATATTATTTCTGCAAAGCACAGATCCCGCGTGCACTAGATGCGGATGAACTTGCTGTGCAGGCAAAGGCCGCCGGTTTAAATGGCAATGTATACACTTCCGTAAAAAATGCATTGGAAAATGCGCAGCAGGGTGCAAAAGAAGGAGATCTTATTTTTGTTGGCGGAAGCACGTTTACCGTCGCAGAAGCAATCTGATTTTGGATTACTGATGTGCAAATGTTCAGATTTGCTATGTAAATGCAGTGTGTGTATTGTCGCCACAGATTCACTGATTTTTAATTTCAAATTAAATTATACAGATAAAAATCGCTTTGCGATTTTGAGTAATTCATGTAATTCCTCATTAGTTTTTAATCAGTGAATCTGTGGCTTCCTTTGTTATAAAAGAAAACCCGCTATCAGTGTTTCAAGCTCTGACAGCGGGTTATAAATAAAGTATTTCACATCTGGCTAATCTGCACATTTGCACATCAGCAATCGTCACATCATTTTATTTTTTCATCCGTTTATTATACTCTGCAATTCCTTCGTCCAGCCAGTTGATGTATAATTGTTTATCAGGATTATAGGTTGTTGTTACAGATGTGAGCATTTTTTCGTCGTTGTCGATCAGTACATACAGCGGTTGTGAGTTAGTATTGTATCTGCTTGCTTCCAGGTATACCCATTTTGTTCCGAGTGTATTTACCATAAAATCGGAGTTACCCAATTTTTGTGAGCTTTGCTGTTCTTTCGGCAATGCCATGTTATCATCCACGTGCAGTGAAACCACAACCACATCATTTCTCAATCGTTTGTCCACTTCCGGATCTGTCCAAACCTCGCCTTCCATTTTTCGGCAGTTCACACAAGCCCAGCCTGTAAAATCGATCATCAGTGGCTTGTTCACTTTTTTAGCGTATGCCAGCGCTTCATCATAATCATTGAAGCAGGGAAGATGGTTTGGGCATTCCTCTTTTTTATTTTTAGTTTTTGTGGTGCCTGCCTGTACGTTTGTGCCACCAGTACTTTCAATTACACTGCTTTGTGATCCGCCAAAGCCATTCGGTGATTCGCTGTAAAAATCAGGAGGAGGGAAGCCGCTGATAAGCTTTAACGGCGCGCCCCATAATCCCGGGATCAGGTACACGGTAAATGACAATGCAAATATGGCAAAGAAAAGCCGCGTTACCGAAAGGCTTTTTACATCACTGTCGTGTGCCATCTTAAACCAGCCCATTAAATAAATACCCATTAAACCGAAAATCACGATCCAGATGGTGATAAATACTTCGCGGGTAAGAATGTGATGTTGTCCAACCAAATCAGCGTTGGAAGCAAATTTAAATGCCAGCGCCAGTTCCAGTAATCCCAGTGTTACCTTTACGGAATTCAGCCATCCGCCGGATTTTGGCAGGGAGTTCATCCAGCCGGGGAAAGCGGCAAACAAACCAAAAGGTAAAGACAGTGCTGTAGAGAAACCCAACATTCCCCAGAATGGGCCTGAAAGATGGCCTGTAGCGCCCGCACTAAATAAAAGCGGGCCAATGAATGCGCTGGTGCAGGAAAAAGAAACCAACGCTAATGTAAAGGCCATAAAGAAAATACCAACCAATCCGCCACGATCGCTTTTTTCGTCCATTTTGTTTACAAAGCGCGATGGCAATACAATTTCAAATGCACCTAAAAACGAAATGGCAAATACCACCAGCATTACAAAGAAGAAGAGGTTGAACCATACGTTGGTGGACATTGCATGAAGCGCATCCACGCCGAATGCAAGTGTAAACAGTACACCGATGGAAGTATAGATGGCGATGATGGAAAGCGAATAAATGATTGCATTCTTGATGCCGTCGCGTTTGTTTTTACTCCTTTTGGTGAAAAAACTTACTGTCATTGGGATCATCGGGAATACGCAGGGTGTAAGCAATGCGGAGAAGCCGGCAAGGCAGCCCAGGAAAAAAATAATCCACCAGGAATCATCCGCTAAATCTTTTTTTGCTGCAGGAGTTGTTGTGGCTATACTGGTTTTTGATTTTGTGGTATCGGCTGCAGTAGCTGCATTCGGATCCGGCAACCCGTTTTTATAAAAATACGCACGTGCAACCGCGCAGGAGTCGATTGTGCAAGGTGTACCAGCTTCGGATACTGCGGCAACAGCTACGCTTGCAGTTTGAGTTTGCGTAGAGGAACATAAAAGATCTTTATCGATCTTAAATGTATACTGAATGGTTTTAGGAGGAAGGCAGTTGGTTTCGTTACAAACCATGAATTCGAGATTTCCTTGTATTTCGAATGCTTTATTCGATTTGATCTTAACTTTTTGTTTGAAAATGGCTTCGTGCGCAAAAAAATTAAGCTCTGCATTCCACAATGGCTCAAACTTTTTGAGCATTTTTTTTTCTACCGGTTTCCCGATGGCTTCATAGTCTGCACTATTGGTAAAGTGAAAAGAAGTGGGCACCGGGCCATCATCATAGGCTTTTTGTCCGTACATGTGCCAATCGCCATCAATGGTTGCTTTGAAAACCAGTACGGCTTCGCAATCACCGGTTTTGGTGGCAGTGAACGTCCATTTTACAGGATCAACAATTTGCGCTGTAGCGGCATTAAAAAACAGGAATGTAATAAGGAATGTAAAACCCGATAATATTTTTTTCATATAAACTGAATATAAGTAGTAATGGGATAATTTTAACTTGAACTATGTAAAGTTAAAAAAATAGCCCCGACAAATCAGGGCTAAATTTAAAATATTATTAGTAATCGGTGCTATACTTTTACCTCGTGGATGCGGTGGATCGGAACAACAGCGCCTTGTTTAAGAATTACCCGCTTGTCGGTAACGCCCCAAACGGTAGTATCTACCTGTTTAATGCCTTCGGAATCCTCAAAAATGATCTTTATTTTGCCGTGCTCCAGGTTTCCGAGCTTCATCGCCTTCTCCAGGTTTGTCGTTCTCATCTTTTTATCTTCCGGGCTGGTCAGTACATCGCCTTCCGGGAATTTTAAGCCGCTGATATTCTCTTTGTCAATAGCGACCGGCTTTAAAGTGTTTGTAGCATCTGTCATGTGTAATGGGGATTAAGGTGGTTAATTCTAAAAAAATTAAACGTGCGTTGTTTTATACGTACCAAGTTAGTGCACCGTTACAATTTCGTGAAATAAAAAAAAGCACAAAATTCTAATCCTGAAATCATGGGGTAAATATCGAATTGGATTTAACCGCAGCGCGCGCAAAGAGCTATTTTAAGAGATGCGTTCCTTCAGAAGTTTATACAGTTCATTGGCTTTTTGTGTACCGATGCGGTATTTCAATCCTTCCTTATCGGTGATCTCCACAGCATCATTGCCCTGGGTAAAAAAGCGGATCTTGTTTTTGAAATGCAGGTTGTAAACCGGGCGGTTCAATAAATATTTGCTGTATTTTACTTGTTTTACATCCACTATGTTGCCCAGGTCGATTTTTACCTTGCGGGAAGTCCACAAGCCATCCAGGATCAAATTATTACCTACCACTTTGGTGTGGATGTGCAATACAAAGATCAGGATCAGCGAAAGCACCATTAAAATTAATCCCATTAAAAAGAACAGCTGTCCCGAATTTTCATTGACAGGTGAGGACGGAATATTGATCACAGCTACATCCACCGATTTAGGATTTTCGCTCCAGTAATACAGGATAAAACAAAACAGCGCTAACACCGTGCGCCATAAAATAGACCATTTGTTGTAGCCGATGTATTGTTTTTCGTCAAAAATTAATTCTTCTTCTTCCATGAGGGTTTATCCATTTCCAGATTTTCCAAATTCCTTTATAAATGTAGAGGTATCATCCGGACTAACAACATAAATTTTTCTATCCCGCATTTTCAGGAGCACCATATTATTTCTATTGGTTACGAACCAGGTCATTCTTCCAAGATGATGGTTGCTGAATATTCCAAAATACCCTAAAAATCCGCCCGAACCTAACCTTCGGGTTGTATTAGCTGAATTGGTTATTCCGGGTATTTCGTTTTTTTCCAGCAAACGGACAGATTCAATCTCATTTTTATTGATTGTCACCTGCTTGACGGGCCTTTTTATAAGTACTGCATCCGGCGTTGTTTCATATCTTATGGGATGTAAAAGCCATGCGATTAAAAAGGAAGCCAATAAAACAAATCCCAGCATTATCATAGAAAAATCGTTACGTTGTATGGGATTATTCTCTTCGCTGAATATAACGGATGTAAATATAACAGTGAAAAAGAACACTATGTTTATGATGGTGCTGATGGCAATTGCCTGCTTGTCCAGTGATGCTTTGTAGATCATGATTTCTTATCTCCTTCAAAGTTACGTTACTAAGTTAATTCTGCAAAAAATACTTTGGAAGTTTTTTCGGTTATTTTAAAACGCTCGTCCATGCGGTACCCGATCACCCATACAATTTTATTGTCGGAAATAAGCAGCTGCACTTTTTCCTTGTCAAGCAGTGATAATTTCAGGTTAATAAAAAAATCACTTAATTTTTTTTTGCCTTTCATTCCAATCGGCTGGAAGGCATCTCCCTTTTCCCATTTACGGATCATGAGCGGAAATGTTAATTTTTCCAGGTCCATGGCAGCGCTGTTTTTTGAATGCGGGATCTTAAATTTTGCGTCCAGGGCGGATGTTTTAAATGTGAGCTGCTGCCCGTTCAAATCAATAGCTTTCGTTTTTTTTGCAATGCTGATCTTTTCTTCTGTTGTTTGCAGCGCTTCAATCAATAACACATTCCGGTCTTTCACCAGGCGGTGCGTATCCGATAAAAATTGTTTTCCGGATGCTCCGTCCATTGCCCTGATGATGTTTTCCACGGCATCGCCGTTAAAATGGTAAGGCTTTAAAAATTCATATAGATAAGTTTCCAGGGGATTTAATTTCAGCAATTCTTTAATAAGGATGGTCTCGGTTTTTCCTTCAGTAACAATTATCTTTTTTCGTTTTTTCTCGATCTCTTTTTTGTAGATCAGCTCCACGTTGCGCAGTCGTTCAATGTCGCCTTCTATATTCTTACCGATCGCCGGGTTAAGCTCCTGCAGCAGCGGAATAATGGCATGGCGGATCTTGTTGCGGAGATAATTGTCGGATGCATTGCTGCTGTCTTCACGATAATTTAACGTATGCTTTTTTGCGAAAGCGCTGATCTCCTCTTTATTGGTAAATAGCAGCGGGCGAATGATTTTTCCTTGTTTGGGAAGGATACCGTGCAATCCAGCAATGCCGGTTCCCCGGATGATGTTGATCAGGAAAGTTTCCACGGAATCGTCGCGGTGGTGTGCTGTGGCAATATATGTATAGTTGTATTGCCTGCGGATGGATTCAAACCATTCGTAACGCAATTGCCGCGCAGCGACCTGTACGGATAGTTTATTTTTCTTCGTGAAAGCGTTGGTATCAAATGTGGCAGAGTGGAAGGATACATTATACTTTTCTGCTAATTGCTCCACAAATGTTTCATCGCCGTTGCTTTCATCGCCACGCAATTGAAAATTGCAATGTGCAATGCCAAAATCGATGCCTGCTTTGTGAAACAGCTCACACATTACTATCGAATCAACGCCACCGCTTACGGTAAGCAGGATGCGGTCGGAAGGATCAAAAAGCTGCTGTTTGTGAATGTGATGTAAAAAGGACTGGAGCATGTCCAAAGTTAAATAAAAAACCCCCGTTTTTTGAACGGGGGTTTTTTAATTTTAGTGTTTAGTATTCATCTTCGTTAAAGAAGAAATCTTCTTTAGTTGGGTAATCCGGCCAGATCTCCTCAATGGATTCATAAATCTCCCCTTCGTCTTCAATTTCCTGAAGATTTTCAATCACTTCCATCGGAGCGCCCGAACGAATTCCAAAATCAATTAATTCATCCTTAGTTGCAGGCCATGGTGCATCTTCTAAGTGTTTTGCTAATTCTAGTGTCCAGTACATAACGGTTATTTTTGGAATTAAAACGTAAAAAACCTGCGCTTGTTACATTCTAAAAAAATTATTTGATCCAGTTGATTTTCGTGCAAAAGTAAAAATTAATTTCACTTCTCAGCTACGATCCCGGATTTTTTTAAAAAAATATTGAAAACCCTAATAAAATAGGGAGTTTTGGAAGGTTGCTACATGCGCGGTTTCCAGGGAATTTCTTCTGCATTCAAATCCTTTGTAAGTTTCCTGGAAAGCACAAATAAATAGTCGCTTAACCGGTTCAGGTATTTGATCACCAGCTCGGCCACAAAGCTGTTTTCCGACAGGTGAATGGTTAGCCGTTCTGCCCTGCGGCAAACGCAGCGGGCAATGTGGCAATAGGAAACACTGGTATGTCCGCCAGGTAATACAAACGAGCGCATTTCCGGAAGTTCCTCGTTCATGCGGTCCATTTCTTTTTCAAGAAGCGTGATGTCTTCTTCTTTCAGATCGGGGATTTTCATTTTTGATTTTTCGGGATCGGATGCCAGTGAGGAGCCCACTGTAAACAAACGGTCCTGGATCTCGATCAGTAATTTTTTTGTGCCTGCATCTATTTGCTGGTCGCGGATCAGCCCGATCCAGGAGTTCAGTTCATCCACCGTACCGTATGCTTCAATTCGCATGTGGTGCTTGGGAACGCGTGTTCCGCCAATCAGGGAGGTTTGGCCTTTGTCGCCGGTTTTGGTATATACTTTCATTTGGAAAGGTTCAAAGTTTAAAGTTCAAAAGTTTAAAGTTTTGCTGTAGGCAGATACTGTGTGTGCTCCTTCGGAGCGCTTTTTGCCAGGAAGTCGCTAAGGTGCAAAGAAAAAAAGTGTAATGATTTCTTAACAGACTTTTGGCCGCACAAAAAAACAACTCGTTTGATGTTTTGTTTTCCAGTTTGTTATTTTATTTTTTTTGCTTACTGTCTGCTATCTTCTACCAATCGCGATGATACAGTTGTAATGTTTTCATTCTTGTAATCGCGTTCCACCACGCCGTCTTTTAAGCGCACAATGCGGTGTGCGTGCTGTGCAATATCTTCTTCGTGTGTTACCAGCACAATGGTATTTCCCTGCCTGTGAATTTCTTCGAGTAATCCCATGATCTCCACGGATGTTTTTGAATCCAGGTTTCCGGTTGGCTCATCAGCAAGAATGATTGCCGGTTTGTTGACCAGTGCACGGGCAATGGCTACACGCTGGCGTTGTCCGCCAGAAAGCTCATTGGGTTTGTGCATAATGCGCTCTCCCAATCCTACCTGTGTGAGTACTTCCTTTGCACGCGCCAGGCGGTCTTCTTTGTTAAATCCTGCATAGATCAGCGGCAGCATTACATTGTCGAGCGAAGTAGAGCGTGGCAATAAATTAAAAGATTGAAACACAAAACCGATCTCTTTGTTCCTTACTTCAGCCAGCTCGTTGTCCATCATTTGTGCAACAGATTTTCCGTTCAAAACATATTCGCCGGAAGACGGACTATCGAGGCAACCGAGTACATTCATCAACGTGGATTTTCCGGAGCCGGAAGGCCCCATCAATGCTACAAATTCGTTTTTATAAATATCCAGGGAAACCGAGCGCAGGGCATGGATAACTTCGGTTCCTATTTTATAGGATTTTGCAATTTCAGTCAGCTTAATAATTGATTCCATAAGGACCAGGGTTAGTACAGGTAACAAACAGGAACGAATTTACGGATCTGTGTGTTTTACTGTGTGTAAAATAGTTGTTACAATGCAAATGTACGAATCTTGTGAAGCAAGATAATTTTGTGTTAACAAACATTTCTTTAAAACAAAATTTTATGAAAAATCAGCCCTGCGCTTTAGCGGCTTAGAGTGAGAAAAATGTTAGTACTTCAGCACAAAATGCTGTTTTGCCTGTTCGGGCCTGAAAAAAACAATTCCCAGCTGAAAAAGATCGAGCGTAACGGTTACTTTCGGGTGCGCTTTAATGGTTTCCCAGGCCTGGGTCATTCCTTTCGACCAGTATATGTCATCAAAAATAAAAACGCTGTTGTTGCTTGCTTTTTCAAGACATTGGTTAAAATAATTCAACGTGGCTTCCTTGCGGTGGTTACCGTCAAAAAAAACAAGACCGAGGGTATTTAAGGATGCAAGTATTCCGGGTAATTCCGTATCAAAATTACCTAAAACCGGTTCAATATTTTGTAATTGCAGCTGTTTGAAATTTTCCTGAGCAATTTTGCGGATCTCCGGGCATCCTTCGATGGTGATCACGCGCGATTTTGATCGAGCAATTGCTAAGTACATAGTGCTGATACCCACATTTGTGCCCAGCTCCAAAATGATATCCGGCTGGAAATGATCTGCCAGCCTGAAAAGCAGTTGTGCGTATTTTTTATTTTTCGTGGCTGTTTTTGTGATCTGGCGGATGCTGCGGAGATTGCTCCGGCTGGCTCCGGAACCGGCACCCAGGTCGGTTACATGGATTTGCGCCGGATTTAAAAGCAGTTGGCTGCGAATCGCTTCCACTGTTTCATAGGAATAGAACGGCATATTTTTTTTGAACATCTGATTGTAAAGCTCAAAAACAAAGGGGGAATGAAGCTGATGTTCGTTTGTTTTTAAATAGTTGTATTTCAGATAATTAATAAAAAAATGAAGCTTATCCATTTTTCAAAGTTAGTTCAAAAGCTAATTAATTGTTAAATTTTTTTTGGAGCCGTGCAACTAATAAGCGAAATTTGTACTCTGATTTATATGTAAACCATATTGATTTTCAATGACTTTAGTCAATCTGTCTGATTTTTAGCTCTTTAATAACTATAAAAACGATGTTAAAAAAAATAATCCCCTTTTTCTCTCTCTTGTTCGTGTTTTCACTGATGCCTAAAATTTCGATGGCATCGCATGTAGCAGGCGGTGAAATAACATATACTTGTTTGGGAGGTAACCAATACCAGGTCAACCTGAACTTGTTTATTGACTGTGCGGGATTTAATCCGGGACCAACCCAACTGGTTAATTTTACCAGCAGTTGCGGCGGCAGTGCCAGTCTCACTGTTGACGTATCGGCTGCAACCACCAATGGATTGGAAATTTCACAGCTTTGCCCGGCGCAGATCTCGATGAGTACCTGTAACGGCGGTACATTACCGGGAATGTGGCTTTTTAATTATACCGGTGTGGTTACGCTTTCGCCGGTATGCGATACCTGGACGATGAGCTGGACCACGTGTTGCAGAAACAGTGCGATCACAAACGTATCATCCGGCAGCAGCAATGATTACATTGAAGCAACGTTGAACAGCGCTACAGCGCCTTGTAACAGCTCTCCTGAATTTACAGCACAACCAATTCCTTATGTATGTGCCGGCCAGCCGGTGAACTACAGCTATGGCGTGGTTGAAACAGACGGTGATTCGTTGTATTATTCGTTGGTTCCGGCAATGGACGCTGCAGGTGTGCCTTCTACCTATAATCCCGGTTATTCCGGAACATCACCGATCCCGGGCATTGTGATCGATCCGAACACAGGTTTGGTAAGCTTTACGCCTACAGCGCTGGGGAATTTTGTAGTGGTGATTTTGGTGCAGGAATATGACAGCAACGGACATTTGGTAGGAACGGTTATGCGCGATATCCAGTTTGTGGTGCAAAGCTGTACCAATTCGGTGCCGTCGCCAACCGGTGGTACCATTACAGGATTTACAGGGAATTCGGTGCAAACAGGGCTATACAGCCTTGAAATGTGTGCCGGCAATAACTTTGCTTTTACGGCAACGTATACCGACCCGGATGCTTCCAATGTTTTAACAGATATTTCCAACATCGCGGCAGCGTTACCGGGAGCAGTAATTACTGCATCGGGTACCAATCCGCTTACACTTAATATCAGCTGGAATGCGCCTGCGGGAACAATGGGGCAAAGCCTGACATTTACTATTACTATTTCCGATGGCGCCTGCCCGATTCCCGGGCAACAAACATTTGTATACAGCGTAAATATCCTGGATGCCACTACTGCGAATCCCGACCTGACGATCTGCGGATCGCAGACGGCGCAGCTGAATGCTTATGGAGGAAGTGTGTTCAATTGGTCCGTCGTTTCCGGCCCGCCAATGACTCCATCCAATTTTTCGTGTAACCCCTGTGCCAATCCTGTTGCATCACCTACGGCTACTACTACTTATGCGGTGATCAGTAACCTGAGCGGTACCTGCGACAATGTGGATACGGTAACGGTTTACGTAGTTCCTGATTTTACATACACGCTTACACAAAGTTCGGCCAACTCCTGTTTAATGGATCCGGTGCAGCTGGCTGTGAGCAATGTGCTTCCGGCGGGTGCTTACACGTATCAATGGACACCGGCTACAAATTTGAATAATCCTGCGATCGCTAATCCTACAGCTACATTTACGGCTCCCGGAACATATACATTTACAGTAGTGGTAACCAGTCCGCAGGGCTGTACAAAAACCAGCACACTCTCGATCGTAGCAGCGCCGGCTTTTGCGCCATCAGTTACTGCAAGCAATGATACTTCTTTCTGCGGAGCAGGAACGGTTAACTTAGGTGTAACGTTTAACGGAGCTGCGGTGCCACCTGTTTGCGGATTAAGCACCAGCGGCGGTTGCGGCGGAACAGCTTTGGCTGCAACAATAGGAACCGGAACGGGATCCAATACTTCTACCACATGGCCGGCGATTTATGGTAACTGGTATACTTCCGAAAAACACCAGATGCTGTTTACTGCTGCTGAATTAAATGCTGCGGGTGTTGTTGGCGGCAAGATCGATCAGATTGATGTGCCGGTTACGATGATCAACGGAATTACTACATATCATAATTTTACCATAAAAATGGGTTGTACCAATTTGGCGGCGCTGGGCTCTACCTGGGAAAGCGGATTGGTGCAGGTATTTGGACCAAGTACTGTGAACATTGCAGTGGGTATGAATGCCAATGTACTGAGTACTGCATTTGAGTGGGACGGGATTTCAAACATCATTGTAGAGATATGTTCAACAGAAGGGCCTGGTCCGAGCGGTTATTTTAACTATACGCAAAGCTCTATCTCGCCGTATGCAACCACTGCATTTACTTCCTGCTTATACAGCTTTACGGATGCAAATGATATGTGCCCGGATGTGGTGAATTTTATCACAACTTCCAACGACCGCCCTGTGCTTCAGTTTCACTACTGCTCAATGGTGCCGGACCCGTCGAACTTCAGCTTTTTGTGGACACCAGCCAGCGGTATGATCGCGAATGCAACGGCACAAAATACAACGGCAACGCCTCCGTCAACAATGGATTATTTTATTACTGTAACCAACAATGCGGGCGGTTGTACCGATGTGGATACGGTGCATGTGGACATTATCAACATCAGCACGCTTGCGATCACACCGGCCGGGCCGTATTGTGTAAACGGATCGATTGATACATTACAGGTTTCGGTACCAACCGGAACGGGATTATATTCGGGCGCCGGCATTACCAATGCGATACTGGGTATTTTTAATCCTGCGATTGCAGGTGTTGGAACACATGAAATTTATTACAATGTAAACGGTTCCTGCGGAACGGGTGAGGATTCGATTGCGATCACCGTGATCCCGCCGCCTGATGCTACTATTACACCGGTTGCCAACCAGTGTACATCGGGTGTGCCTATTACACTGAGCGCTGCAACTGCCGGTGGTGTATGGTCGGGAACAGGTATTACGAATGCAAACGCCGGAACATTTGATCCTTCGATTGCGGGTATCGGCAGCCATATTATTACGTATACGATCAATACGCCTTGTACGGCACAGGATACGGTGCTGATCAATGTAACATCACAATTGGATGCAACGATCACACATGTAGGCCCTTTCTGTACATCAGCGCCAGCCATTACGCTGGAAGCGGTTGATCCGGGTGGTGTATGGAGTGGTCCCGGCATTACAGATCCGATCCTTGGAACATTTGATCCTTCTGTTGCAAACCCGGGAAATAATACGGTAACTTACACGATCCCGGGATTATGCGGCAATACGGATTCGGATGTGATTGTAGCAATCCCTGCGCCTGTGCTTTCGTTTACATCTGATACAACAAGCGGTTGTGAGCCCACTACAGTGCACTTTACAAGTACTACCAACCAGCCGGGGGGAAGTTATTTCTGGGACCTTGGCAACGGCCAGACATCTACGGATAGTACTGCTACCGGAACGTATACGATCTTCGGGCAATACAATGTAACACTGATGTATGCAAATACAATTGGTTGCAGCGATACGATCGTGAGCCCGGATTATATCACGATCTACTCACAGCCAAGTGCAGCGTTTACTGCATCACCACAACCGACGAGCATTGTAGACCCTGAAATTCATTTCACGGATTATTCAACGGGACAAGTGGATCAGTGGATCTGGACATTTGGAACTTCGGCAACGTCAAACCAGCAAAATCCTGTTTACATGTATGCAGATACAGGTACGTATCATGTGCAATTGGTGGTGACCAATGTGCATGGCTGTGTGGATACGGCAAACAGTGCAGTGGTGATCGATCAGATCGTGGTGTTTTATGCGCCAAATGCATTTACACCAAATGGAAATGGGAACAATGATGAGTTCCGCGTTTTAGGTGATGGCATTGATAAGACTACATTTGAAATGTCGATTTACAACCGTTGGGGTGAGCTGATATTTAAAACACATGATTATAATGTTGGCTGGAACGGCGCCAAAGGAAATACGGGTGCATTGGTAGAGCAGGATGTGTATGTGTGGAGGGTGATATTTAAGGATTTTACCGGTAAGAAACATGAGTATTTGGGGCACGTGACGATGGTGCAGTAGTACGGAAGTAGGTTCAAAGTTCAAAGTTTGCTGTGTGTGATCTACTAAATGCCAATTATGCTAATCTGTGTGTGATAGATAAATTAGAATATATATAATAAAAAAATGCTCCCGGATTTCGGGAGCATTTTTTTTGCCTGTTTTTTTATGTGTATTTGTTTTTAATTGGCAGATCCCGTGTCAAGCACGGGATGACAGTCTTAAGTAATGAATCTATTTCTTTTTAATAAGCACAACATCTGCGTGAAGCAAACTTTATAATGCAGTTGCAAGTATTTAACCGATCCCGCAACAAGTGCGGGATGACAGTCAGAGATGATGAGTTATTCCTACAGAAAACAAAGCATCTTCATACAGCAAATTTTAAACTAAACATTGTAGGCGCTGGGCTCTGCCTAGTAACAAATAATAATGTCACTAGGCAGAGCCTAGCGCCTACGGATACACAGCAAATCTTGAACTTTCAACTTTGAACTAATTTATTTCCCATGTTTCATTTGCGCCATTACTGCATCCACATCCACCTGCAAACCTTTTGCGATGGCCATGCCTAATTTTACATCGGCGCGGAAAAAGTGACAGAGCTGTAGATTCACGATCTTGTCGCGTTTAGGACCTGTGATGCCACTCATAGCGCCAACAATGTTTGATACCAGGTTGTGACGATCATAATCATTCATGGCTTTGTTGAACAACCAACCGGCTTGCGTGTAGTGATCGTTATCGCCTTCGCCATTGCGGTCGAACCAATCAGCAACTGTACTGTCGAGCTGCATAGCGGGCTCTTTATAATTTTCATCTACGTACACATCGTCAAAACTGTTCGGGAAATAATTAGGACTGTCCTCACCGTTCCCGTTGATGGCCATTACACCATCGCGTTCGTAGTTGGTGGTCATGTACGGACATTTATTTACGGGTATCTGCTCGTAGTTGGCGCCTAAACGGTGACGGTGCGCATCAGGATAAGAAAGGATACGTCCCTGCAGCATTTTATCGGGCGAATAACTGATGCCATCCACAACGTGTGCAGGGGCAAAAGCAGATTGTTCCACTTCCGCAAAATAATTTTTAGGAATTTGGTTTAGTTCCAGTGTGCCTACATTGATCAATGGAAAATTATCCTGGGGCCAGATCTTGGTAAGGTCGAAGGGATTAAACGGAAATTGTTTTGCCTGTTCGGGTGTCATTACCTGGATCTTCATTTCCCATTTCGGGAACTCTTTCCGGTCGATGGCTTCCACAAGATCGCGTTGTGCAAAATCAGGATCTTTTCCTTTCATTTCAACGGCTTCATCATTGGTAAAATTTTTAATTCCCTGCACGGTTTTGAAATGAAATTTTACCCATACGCTTTCATTGTTTTTGTTAATCATGGAAAACGTATGACTTCCGAATCCATGCATGTGCCTGTATCCATGGGGAGTTCCGCGATCGCTCATCAGGATCATTACCTGGTGCAGGCTTTCCGGATTAAGGCTCCAGAAATCCCACATCATTGTTTGGCTCTTACAATTGGTGCGTGGATCGCGTTTTTGTGTGTGAATAAAATCGCCGAATTTTTTTGGATCTTTTATAAAAAATACGGGTGTGTTGTTTCCAACCAGGTCCCAGTTTCCGTCTTCGGTATAAAATTTAATTGCGAAGCCGCGCGGATCGCGTTCGGTATCAGCGCTGCCTTTTTCGCCGCCAACGGTGCTGAAACGCAGGAATAATTTTGTTTGTTTGCCTACTTTGTTAAAGATCTTTGCCTTGGTGTACTGGCTGATATCGTTGGTAACCGTAAGTGTTCCGAATGCGCCGGTTCCTTTTGCGTGCACAACTCTTTCGGGTATCCGCTCGCGGTTGAAGTGCGCCATTTTTTCGTGCAAAATAAAATCCTGCAGCAACAATGGGCCTCTTGCTCCTGCACTCATGGAGTTTTCATTTTCAACATACGGCTTGCCTGAAGCGGTAGTAAGCTTGCGGTTTTTATCTTTTTCGTTTTTCATGGGATGTGAATTTTAATTTTTGAAATGTGATTAAAGTTAGAACTCTATTTTATGCCGGCCAATGATGGATGTCATACTTTATTAGTGCAAATATGACCCGTTTTATTTTATAAGTCAAACTGATAATTTCTATCTTTGTATAGATAAAATCTATATGACTTTACAACAATTAGAATATGTGATCGCGGTGGATCAGTACCGTCATTTCGCGAAAGCGGCTGAAAAATGCCGTGTGACGCAGCCTACGCTGAGCATGATGATCCAAAAACTGGAAGAAGAGCTGGGGCTGAAATTATTTGATCGCAGCAAACAGCCGGTGGTTCCTACATTGGAAGGTGAGGAGGTGATCAGGCAGGCAAAAGCAATTGTGCTGGGTTCAAATGTGCTGAAAGAATATGTAAATGAGCTGAAAGGAGAGATCAAAGGGGAGTTGCGGCTGGGAATTATTCCAACGCTGGCGCCTTATTTGCTGCCGCGTTTTTTAAAATCGTTTCATAAAAAATATCCCTTATTGAAAATTTCGATCAAGGAGATGATCACGAATGAGATCATTGAAAAATTGCAGTCGGGCGATCTGGATGTTGGATTATTAGCAACACCGTTGCATGAAGCAGCATTGGAAGAGCATCCTTTGTTTTACGAAGAGTTTTATGCGTATGCATCGCTGAGTGAAAAATTACCGAAGAAAAAATATTTATTACCAAAGGAAATTCACATTGATCACTTGTGGTTGCTGGAAGAAGGGCATTGTTTACGAAACCAGGTTTTTAATTTGTGCGAATTAAAAAAGCGGGAGAATGAGTTGTTGAATTATGAAGCGGGCAGCATTGAAACGCTGATTAACCTGGTAGACCAGAATCACGGGATCACGATCATACCGCAATTGGCGGAGCTGAACCTGAAGGCTTCGCAGCGAAAAAACGTGCGGGAATTTGCGCATCCGAAACCGGTGCGTGAGATCAGTGCGGTGGTGAAAGAAAGTTTTCCGAGGAAAAAAATGCTGGAGCATTTGATGGAAGAGATCATGCGTGCGGTTCCAGGTGAGATGCTGGATGGAAAAAGGAAAATGGTAACGGCGCTGTGAGGATTTAACTATTGAGGCATTAAGGACACTGAGCTTCGACCGTAAACCGCAAAAGAAGGCTGTGTGTTAGTTAATAAATTCGGTGACTGTGCTGCCTGCTTTTTGAAGATTGGCAGAATTTTGTTTAAACAAAGCCAGGCTTTTTTCATTGATCTCTTTGGAGGAAATATTTTTCCATTTTGCGGGATCGCTTACCCAATCCTGGTTAAAAATAGCTTTTGACAGGTCGCGGATCACGCAGTTATTTGCAAATGCATGTGAGTTGCTGCGATCGCGGGAGGAGTTATTGATGAAAAAAGAGATGAGCGTGGCTACCGATTTATCTGCATACGTGAGCTCTACTAATTTTGCGCGGTATTCGAGGTCGGCGCCGGATAAATTTGGATATAGCTTGTAATCCGCAAAGTGCTGCGCTTCATGCCTGATGTAGCTGATTTTAAAATTTTCGCTGCTGAGATCGTAGGTGCTTTTTACACAATATAATGCATCAGGCGTAGCCCAGCCACCCGGAAAATAAGTACCGAAGGTCGCAAACTCTTCCCAACCCATGCTTACAACATCTTCCATAAAAACAACCTTTACAGAGGTTTCACTTTCAGGAAGCGCTGCTTTGTAATTTACTTCCGATTCTTTAGCCCAAACGAGCAGATCGTAATAACCGGATGTTTTTCCGTTGGCCATGTAAATTTTTTTTTGCTTGAATAATCTTTCGGTGTAAGTGCTGAAATTATTCAGGATGGTATCTTTGTTAATACCGGTGCTTTGGTAATATGACCGCCAAAGTATTTCTGTTACTGCTTTCGCCAGCTCTTTATCAGCATCTTCAAGTGACTGCTTTTTTAATAATATTTTTTTCCAGTAATCGTGGTAGGTTTTCATTACGGAGATCAATACCGTGTCTTTTGTTATGTAATCAAAAGGTTCTGCCGCTGATCTAAAACGCTGCATGTATTTGTTTTTAAAATCCAATTGTTCTTTACCGAGCATGTTATCCGGAAGGGAATCCAATTTTTTAAGAATGCTGCTGACATCGCCCTGCAGCGCGGAAAAATATAAATAATCCAGTTTCTGATTTTTGTAGGTGGTGTCGGTTTGAGCGTTTGCTGCGGAACAAATGAGCAGCAGCGACAAAAAATAAAGGGATTGTTTTTTCATGCTGTAAAATTCGTGAACAGAAAAAAGAAAAAATTGTACAGGATTAACTATTTAATTTTTTTTCTGAATTGCAGGGGAGTAATTCCGTATTGAGCGGTGTAATGCCTGTTAAAATGTGCGGCATCGTAAAAGCCGCATTCCAATGCAATCTCTGTCATTTGCATTTTTGTATTCAATAAAAGCGATGTTGCTTTTTTCAGCCTGGCGATCAACTGGTATTCACCGATGGTAAAACCGGTTTTCTTTTTAAAACATCCGGCAAGATAAACCGGGTGCACGTGAACCTTTGCAGCGATGGAGCTGATGCTGTGATGCACACCCGTTTCATTTTCAAGAATGACTTTTACTTTCGAGATCCATGGGACGGTACTTTCCGGAAGCGGTTGGCGGTTGATCTCAAAAAGCCATTGCAGGAGCAATTCGGAGAGGCCGGAAGCATCGTCGTTGTTCTTAAATGCGATCACCGCTTTATAAATGCCAGGGAATGTTCCGCATTTATAAACCTGGCTTTGATCGGGTAACCGGAATTTATAATCCAGCTCCTGTTGCCAGTTTTTTTTGAATTCGATGTTAAAACACAACCCGGGAACACCGCAAAACCCATTGGAATGGTCGTACGCGGCAGGACGAAAGATGAGCTCGCCATTGTTTAGCAGGCGTGTGCTGGATTTGTGATTTTCGGTATAAGCGCCTGAGCTTAATAAGCTTAAATAAGAATTTTCGTGGTAATGTTTCCGGAATGTATCGTCGGGCCCATAGCTGGTAAGCGAAAGCCTTGCAAAACTGAGCTCACGCTCATTATCGAGATTGCCAAAATATTTTCCTTCCGGTAAAATGATGGATTCCATTATTTAAAAGTAATCATTTTTTTTTGGAGTTCCGATCCGATAAATGATGCTTCTGTGGAATTTGTTCCGCAAATCCGGATTGGTTTTACCTTTATTAACTATGCTTTAAAATCCTTTTCTGTAAGGGTTTTTATTGTTTGAACGATCCCATAATGTGGATGCTCCCGGCAGGCACGTAATTTTTAATGGCGTAGTGTTAATTAAAAACGAAAACGATGAACACGAACCGACTTTCTAAAACGCTGGAAGCAGCGTTAAACGACCAAATGACAAAAGAGGCACATGCCGCACAAATATATTTATCGTATGCTGCCTGGGCAGATAGCCAGGGATGCGGCGGAATTGCCAATTTTCTTTTCAGGCATTCTGCTGAAGAGCGCAACCACATGATGAAAATCCTGGAATATATCCTTAAAAGAGGAGGAGAAGTGATCGTGACTGCCATTCCTGAACCATCTGCCAATCCGAAAACAATCAACAATTGTTTTGAAAAAATATTTGAGCATGAAGTAGAAAATACAAAAGCTATTTACCGGGTTGCGAAATTAAGCCATGAAGAAGAAGACTGGGCAACCTGGAACTTTATGCAATGGTTTGTGAAAGAGCAAACGGAGGAAGAAACACTGGCAATGAATCTGCTGGATAAAATAAAAATTGCGGGTGGTGATAAGGCAGATGCTGCGTCGTTGTATTCATTGGACAGGGATCTGGAAAAAGCGCCGGATGATGCTCCACTGGCACAGGATGCAACCGCCGAAAATCCGATTTAAATAAAATCTATTGAAATTTCAGAACGGGTTGATGTATAAATTCCGATATTCGTTTTATGAAAAATAACCTGACTGAACACAAAGATGTGGTTCTGATTGGAGCAGGAGTTATGAGCGCAACGCTTGGTATTTTGCTGAAAGAATTAGACCCGTCGATTACCATAGAAATTATTGAACGCCTGGATGTAATAGCAGGAGAAAGCTCGGATGCATGGAATAATGCAGGAACCGGGCATTCTGCGTTTTGCGAATTGAATTACACGCCGGAAACAAAAGATGGCTCCATTGATATTTCGAAGGCGGTGAAGATCGCAGAATCATTTGAACTTTCGCGTGAGCTATGGTCGTATCTCGTTGAAAAAGGCGCAATCAAACAACCGGAAGCATTTATTCATAATGTTCCACACATGAGCTTTGTGTGGGGGAAAGAGAATGCCGGATATTTGAAAAAGCGTCAACAGGCGCTGATCCAAAATCCGTTGTTTGCAGGAATGTTGTTTTCTGACGACCGCAGGCAACTGGACAAATGGATGCCACTGGTTATGATCGGAAGGGAAGAAAATGAAGAAGTGGCCGCCACACGTATGGAGATAGGAACGGATGTAAATTTTGGTGCGCTTACGCGGATCTTATTTGATCATTTAACGAGCCTGGAAGGTGTGACGATCAAATTGCAGCATGAAGTACGTGATTTGGAAAAAGAAAAAAGCGGGCAATGGAATTTAAAAGTAAAAGACCTGGTATCGCATGACAAAACACATGTATTGGCCAATTTTGTATTTATTGGTGCAGGCGGCGGGGCTTTGTCGCTGTTGGAAAAATCGGATATAAAAGAGGCCGAAGGCTTTGGCGGGTTCCCGGTAAGCGGTCAATGGCTGCGCTGTACAAACAAAGAGATCATTGAGCGGCATCATGCAAAAGTATACGGAAAAGCATCTGTGGGTTCGCCGCCGATGTCGGTTCCGCATTTGGATACCCGTATTATTGACGGCGAAAAAGCATTACTGTTTGGGCCGTATGCAGGCTTTTCCACCAAATTTTTAAAGAACGGCTCATTCTGGGATTTGCCAGCTTCGCTGGAGTTTGATAATATTATACCGATGCTTTCTGCAGGAGCGCACAACATCCCGTTAACAAGGTATTTGATCCACCAGGCACGTCAATCGCCGGAGGACCGCATGGATGCTTTGAAAGAATATTTTCCGCATGCAAAAACAGATGACTGGGAATTGGAAATTGCAGGACAGCGGGTACAGGTGATCAAAAAAGATGAGAAGGAAGGCGGAATCCTGGAATTTGGAACGGAGATCGTGAATGCTGCAGATGGTTCAATAGCGGCGCTTTTGGGAGCATCGCCCGGGGCATCCACCGCTGTGGCGATCATGCTGGATGTTTTAAAAGCGTGTTTTAAAACAAAGCTGAATACGGAGGCATGGCAAACAAAATTAAAGGAAATGATTCCCACGTATGGGCATTCGCTGGGCGCGGATGAAGCGTTGTGTTATGAAACGCGGAAACGTACGGGCACACTGCTACATTTGAAATACTTTGAGAAGCCGTAGTTTCGTCACTACTGCAAAAGTGCACTGGGGCTCGCAGGCGCGGTTTTACCACAAAAGAAAACAAAAGAAACAAAAGAGAAGCAGCTTGACATGCTAAGGTTTGGCTCGCAGGCTCGCGATTTTTTCTCGCAGAGACGCGGAGATCGCAGAGCCGTGTATGTTTCTCGCAAAGACTCAAAGGCTGTGCCTTATGTGGTAGAAAAGAGAGGCTTAGTGTTCTTTTGACGTAGTTGTGAAAAAAATCGCTATTTGTCTTTGCTGATAAGTTTCGGGTTGATCATATTTTCGAAGGAATATACTTCATCCCATTTTTCCTGAGTAATTAGTTTGTGCTCTTCTACAACAATGGTATGCACTGATTTTCCGGTTGCCAATGCTTCTTTGGTAATGGCAGAACAGGTTTCGTATCCAAGGATGGGATTGAGTGCAGTTACAATGCCAATGCTGTTGATCACATAATTATAGGTTGTTTTTTCGTTGGCCGTGATGCCGTTCACACATTTAGTGATGAGTGTATTTACAGCATTACTCATATATTCCAGTGAAGTGAATAAACTAAATCCGATCACGGGCTCCATTACATTCAATTGTAATTGCCCGGCTTCTGCAGCCATGGTAATAGTTACATCGGCACCAACCACATAAAAAGCCGTTTGATTTACCACTTCAGGAATTACCGGGTTTACTTTTCCCGGCATGATGGACGAGCCCGGCTGCATGGGAGGAAGGTTGATCTCGTTTAATCCGCAGCGTGGCCCGGAAGCCAGTAAACGTAAATCGTTGCAGATTTTTGATATTTTTAATACACTGCGTTTTAATGTTCCCGAAAGCTGCACGTAATCGCCCGTATCAGAGCTGGCATCAATTAAATCATCCGCCAATTTTACCGGAATGCCTGTAATATCGGCAAGATATTTTGTAACCATTTGCGGGTATCCTTCCGGCGTGTTGATCATGGTGCCAATGGCGGTACCGCCCATATTGCAGTTAGCAAGCAATGCCTGCGCTTCTTTCAGGCGTTTAATATCCTGTTCGATGGCGCTTGCAAAACCGTGAAACTCTTGTCCCATCAGCATGGGTACGGCATCCTGCAATTGTGTGCGGCCCATTTTTAAAACTTTCGCAAACTCATTTCCTTTTTTTGTAAAGGCTTCTTTTAATTTTTCAATGGTGTCAATGTAAGTATCTACTTTGCGGTAAAGCGCCAGGCGCAATGCCGTAGGATATGTGTCGTTGGTTGATTGTGAGCAGTTAACATGGTTATTTGGATGGAGAAAATCGTATTCGCCTTTCTGATGTCCCATGCTTTCCAAACCGATATTTGCAATCACTTCATTTGCATTCATGTTCACGGAAGTACCGGCACCGCCCTGGATCAGGTCGATGATGAACTGGTCGTTGAATTCACCGGCGATCACCCTGTCAGATGCTTTAATAATGGCTTCTGCAATTTTTGGATCAAGTACACCGCAATCGCGGTTGGCCATTGCTGCTGCTTTTTTTACATAACCAAACGATTGAATAAAAAACGGTTCGCGCGAAACGGAAATACCTGTGATGTTAAAATTTTCAAGCGCCCGCATAGTTTGTACACCGTAATATACATTTCCGGGAATTTCCTTTTCACCGATAAAATCATGTTCTTTTCTGCTTGGAGTAGTGCTCATGTTTTTTTAATTGATAATTGATAATTGACAGTCGAAAATTGACAAGGACTAAGTTAGAATTTTTAATGTGGAAAGGCTTTCTAAAAAAGTAAAATTTAGCCTGTGTGGGATATAATAAACAGGATCCCGGGTTGGCGCCCGGGATGACAGTTTAAAGAGTGATTTGTTATTTTATAATGGCTGTTTAAATTAGAATCAGCAACACACACCTAATTCCTCTCAACGGCTCCTACGCTGAAACTTCGGCGCACAAAAAGGGGAATTGATCCCACCGGCATTTTTAATTTTACACAAATTAATAATGTTAGAGTGTTGGAAAAAGTGGTTCTTTTTTGCTGAAGTACTAACCGCTTATCAACCCCTTCAAGGGTTTAAAACCCTTAAAGGGGAGTTTTTTTTTAACATACAGCAAACAAACAGATTCGTATTTTCGTTCTTGTTCGTTATTCGTATCTAATTATCGTGATCATCCCCGCCAAGGCTGTAATAATTATTTTCTTCATCTTCTGATCCGATTTCTTCCTGTTCATCGTCCAGCTCGGAGCCGGGAACATCTAGGTCGCTGCCGGTTTTACGTGTTTTGAAATCTTTTTCATTTAATTCTCCGTGCTGGAGGTTAGCTGCCTTTTTTTCAGAAATATCTTCAGGATCAAGGTCGCTTGCTTCTTTTTCGCGACTGAACAGGTCATCTTTTTCGGAGTAATCGGATTTTGGATGATAAGGATATTTTTCTTCTGCTTTTTCAAAAGATTTTTCATCTTCCAATTTTTTTTCGCGTGTATCTTCCGCTTTGCGGTTGTTTTTTTCGGTTTTCATTTTTTTTATGTTTTGGTGATAATGATGGATTAATTTTTCGTGTTATGCATTGTTTTTTTGTTCCTTTTTAACTTCCTGAAATTTTACTTCTTCAATATCTGCATCAATTTTTTCTTTTTTTAACCCTACCCGGATGAACCAGAAAATGCTCATGTACACATTGGCGATCCACACGAGTGAGAAGCCAGAAACCAGGTATCCGCGCCAACCGGTATAAAGGAACTGGTATTGTGTAATAACCAGGAAAAGAATAGTAACGTAATGGCTAAAACAATATTCGCAGGTGAAGAGGTAAAAAAATTTACGCTGATATAAATGTTTGCATTTTTTTGAACGGTCGATGCAAAATTCGCGGGGCTCTTTGAATACTTCTTCGTGTGTAACTGTCCAGGCGATGCAGGCGATCGGAATGGCCAGTAAAAAAAGATAAGCGATCTGCTGCTGTAGTTCCATAATCCCGGTTATTAGGTCATTTTAAGGATGAACTCAATAGTTATACCATGCGGATTGAGGAAAATGTTATACAGGTGGAATTGTTTATTTGTTCATTGGCTCACAGGTATGCTGTGTGGGGCATTTTAACTGAATAAGCTTAATAAATTTTCTTTTGAAAGCGATTTGAAAAAAGTATCTTCCTTGATAAGACCATCTGCCAGCTCTTTTTTTGATTCCTGGAGCTTCATCATTTTTTCTTCTACTGTACCCGGACAAATGAGACGAATGGCGAGCACATTTTTATTCTGCCCGATGCGGTGTGAGCGGTCGATGGCCTGATTTTCCACAGCAGGGTTCCACCATGGGTCAACGAGGTAAACATAATCGGCAGCGGTAAGGTTTAATCCTGTACCGCCAGCTTTGAGGCTGATCAGGAATACGCGGATCCCGGGATTGTTTTGAAATTCATTCACCACAGCTTCCCTGTTGCGGGTGCTGCCGGTGAGGATGACAAACGGGATCCCGCGTTGGATCAATTCTTTTTTTATGAGTTCGAGCATGGACACGAACTGTGAAAATACCAGCATTTTATGATAAGGCGCTTTGTCTTCGATCTGCTCAATGAGCATTTCTATTTTTGCCGATGTGCCGTCTCCGGATAATTCGTCATCCCCGAGCAACTTAGGCGTATCGCAGATCTGGCGCAATTTTGTTAATCCTTTCAACACATTCATTGGATTTTTTTTCAGCTCTTCGCTGGTGGTTGCAGAAATATAATCCCGGAATTCTTTTTCATACGCATCGTAAATTTTGCGTTGCGCCTCTTTCATTTCGCAGTACAGGATCATTTCGGTTTTTTCGGGAAGCTCGGCTGCTACCTGTTGTTTGGTGCGGCGCAATAAAAACGGACTGATCTTGTTTTGTAATTCTGCTGTGCGTTTCCTGCTTTTGAATGTATCGATGGGAGCCGAATAAATATCATGAAAATTACGCTTGCTGCCCAGTAATCCCGGGCAGGCAAATGAAAACTGGCTGTAAAGATCAAAGGTGTTATTTTCTACGGGCGTTCCCGTTACTGCTATCTTGTTCCGCGATTTTAATAACCGAACGGCCTTGTAACGCTGCGTTTCCGGGTTTTTAATGTTTTGTGATTCGTCGAGGAAAATATAATTGAAGCTGTATTCTTTCAAAAAACGAATGTCGGAAAGTAAAGTATTGTAAGAAGTTAAAATGACCTCGTACTCATCAAACGAAGCGGTGTTTTTGATCCTGTCGCTGCCATAAATAGTAAGCGTTTTAGCAGAAGGTGCAAATTTTTTCAATTCCGTTTGCCAGTTAAAGATCAAGGTGGTAGGCACTACAATAAGGTTGGTGGTTTGCCCTATCTTTTTCCGTTGCGAAAGAATGAAGGCGATGACCTGGATAGATTTTCCAAGGCCCATATCATCCGCCAGGCAACCGCCGAAATTAAAATCATCCAGGAAATTAAGCCAGTTCAACCCTTCGATTTGGTAGGGGCGAAGCGTTCCGTTCAATGCTGCAGGGATTTCCACTTGTGTGATCGATTTAAAATCAGCGAGTTTTTTCCGGTATGTTTTTAATTCATTTTTCACTTCATCGTCGATCATTTCCTGGTCAAACAATTGTTCTACGGCAGTGAAATTAATTTTTTGAATTTGCAGGGTTTCATCGTCAAGGATCTCGCCTGAATTAAAATAGTCTGCAAATTTTTCGATCCAGTGCGCCGGCAAAATCCCGAGTGTGCCATCGTCAAGCTTTACATATTTATTTTTATTACGGATGGCTACATTAAGCTGTTTTAATGATGCGCGTTTTTTTCCAAATTTAACATCGATCAGCGCATTAAACCAGTTGGCGCCGCTGATCACTTTGATGTCGATCTTTACTTTGTGCGGATTGAGCTTATTACCTTCCAGCTCGTTAAACCCGAGGATGGTAATGTTGTTGTGGCGCCATTCCTCAAAAGTATTTAAAAACCAGTCTTCTTCCAGGAAATGTTTTTTATGCAGATCAAAATAATGCAGCGCATTATCCAATTGCTCATTAAAATGCTGGTGTTGCCTGATGAGCAGCGAGGTTAATTTTATTTCAGCCGTATCATCGCGTTTTACAATAAAACGGTTGCCGGATTCATCAATGCCATGTACCTGTCGTTTGCTGCGAACAGGGATTTCCACATCGCCGTAGCGCATCACGGGAGTGAGCATTACACGATTACCAAAATCCGATAAATAAATAAGCTGCTCGGTTTCGTTAAAACCGTTTTGTTTGATCTGCCTGGCTGTTGTAGGTTTTAAATACTGGTATTCAATTTTAACCTGGTCTTCAATACCATCAAGGAACTCTGTTTTAAATTCATTGAATTTGGAGGCATGGATAATGAGCTGATCGTTTTTCTTTTTCAGCACCTGGATAAGGCGTACCAACGGCAGTTTATCGATAAGATAGATGGTATCACCCGATTGTAAAAAATAAGTAAATGCAAGTGTGAGCTCCTTAAATAAATATGCTGTTTCATTTATTTTAAGCGTACCCGATAATTCATAAAACGGCTTGTTGTACTTTACCGTCAATGTAAGATCTGCAGGAAGCAGGCTTGTTTTTATTTCGGTAATTGCACTAGCTGTTACGTTTTCGGAAATATCCGCGTGATGATAAAAAAAACGATATCCGAGCGGGTTCCTGATGATTGCTTTTAATGCGTTGAGATCAGGCTCGGAGACATCGCTGTTTATCACGCTTTGAAACTTCGCAATGCCGGTAAAAAATTTCAACGACTCCGGATCAGTGTATTTCCAGATAGGTTCCAGTGGGTCGATGGCAGTGAGCGGGTTTTTTATTTTTCCATCCTTTGCTGTAGCAGCACTATACAGCTCTGTCACCAGGTGCCGGTAATATTTATGACGTTTGAATACCACGCAAACCGTATCGGTTTCATCGGTTTGTTTTATAGGTGCATCTTCCTCCGGAATGGAAATTTCGGTGCGCATGGCACTCATGCTTTCCTTTGTAACCGTTATAAGGCCTGATAAGCGCGGTGTGATCACAATTTTTTTATGCAGGTATTCGACCTTGAAAAATGCATCAGGATCGGTCTCTTTTTCCAGTCCGTAATCAGTTGCGAACTTTTTTATTTTTTCGTGGCGCAATTTCGAATTAAAAAACACATTCAGCTCTTCACGTCTAACAATGGCGGTTAATACATGTGCCTGGTGTTCGCACAACTTTTCTGTTCCGGCTGCGCAATCACAAAAAAGAATAAGCTGTTGCCCTTCCTGGATCACGGTAACGGCAGGAAATACTGGTGTAATGGATGGATTGGAAAAAATACCCTGGTTCAGCTCTATGTTTTCGGGATAAACGTTTTGCAATACATTCAGCTCAAAATAAAATTCACCCGCAGTGTTTTGATTGATGATGCTTTCGGTAAGAATACCAACTGTATAGTCTTTAAAAATAAAACAATGATTTCCGGTTGGCCGGATATGATTAGAAGTTGTATTGGCCACGAATTTTTTTCTGCTAAATCTATACGTAAAAATACGGCTATTTTTTGATTTTATGAACGAACCGTTCATTGTCTCCATTTAACGGGCATAAACAAGCATTGGGCTTTTGCTCCTTAATGTGACTGATGTAAGGTTTATACACATATTGGTATAAAGCAGGGCCGGGATTGTTCCAACTTGCAGCATAATAAATAATCAATTCTTTTTAACATGAAATCCTGTCTACTTTTCGCTTACTTTCTTTTATCCGGCAGCTTGCTTTTCGGGCAACCCGATTGTTCGCTTGGTGTTGATCCGTCAGGCGCTGCAGGCCAGCCAGGGTTATATTCGCAATATTCTACAGGTTTTTTTGCAGATAACTTCACTACTTATTTTACTACTCACCCGGTATTGTTAACACGGATAGACAATACACTCGACTTTATTACCAATAACTGGGGCTTACCTGTTCCTCCATTTTTAGGAACTGCAACCGATCAAAATTCATATACTTCTGTTCACCGTGGGAGCATTTATATTCCGGTTTCGGGTAATTATACATTTTCGCTAACAAGTGATGATGCCAGCTACCTGTTTTTAGACAATGCGGCATTGGCAAGTCCTGCTCTCGCATCAAGCGCAACCATTAATAATGGCGGTTACCACAGTGCGCTTACGGTTACCACTACACTGTACCTGACTGCCGGAATGCACAATATAAAAATTGTGTATGGAGAAAATAACACTAACAATACCCTGATCTTCCAATACAGTTCTGTTGATGCGTCGATCACTACACAGGTGGTGCCGTCCACCGTTTTATGCACCTCCATCCAGGCGGCGCTTCCTTTACCAACGGCCCCAACTGGCTGCGCATTAAGTGATCCTGCCGGCAATCCTCCGGTACAAGGGCTTTATGCCGAATATTATGCGGGGTATTTTGCAGATGTGCAAACGTATTTTTCGGCCGCTCCCGGTTTGGTGCGGATCGATCGCCAATTGGGCTTTACAACTGACGACAGCTGGGGTAATATTGTTCCGCCTGCTGCCGGTACTGTTTTAAATCCCGATTTATACAGTGTACGCTGGCGGGGTAATATTTATATTGCTACAACCGGGAGCTATACTTTTTCGCTTTACAGCGATGATGCTTCCTATTTATGGTTGGATGCAAATGCGCAGGTGTCGCCACCCGTTACCGCTAATGCAACGATCAACAATGGCGGACTACATATACCAACAACTGTTTCAACAACGCTTAATCTTACAGCAGGCTTTCATCCCCTGCTGATCCATTTCGGTGAGAATACCGGGAATAACCGGTTGTCGCTGAGCTATAGCTGCACTTCCTGCGGGATCGCAACACAGATAGTGCCCGCTACGGTATTCTGCTCCGGGTTTTCGGCTGCGCCTTTGCCAATCGAATTATTATCGGTTGATGTAAAATCAATTGGAAAAAATAATGCAGAAATAGCATGGGCAACTGCTACAGAGCAAAACAATGATTATTTTACCATTGAAAGAAGTCCGGATGCGCTTAATTTCAGTGCTTTGAAAAACATTCCGGGTGCAGGCAACAGCGATCATACGATCAATTATAAAACAAATGATCCGGATGCCTTGAATGGGATTTCCTATTACCGGCTAAAACAAACAGATTATAATGGGAATTATTCCTATTCAGGTATTGTTAGTCTTAACAATATTGTACCCGAAAATAAATTTGTAGCTTATCCCAATCCTTCAAATGGTGAAGTAACTTTTGAAACTACTATTGGCGAGCCGGGAAGCACAGTGGAGTATATCGTTTATAATACAATGGGGCAAAAAGTTACATCGGGGAGCAGTACGCAAAGCGAGTTGAAAACCATTGATCTGCCGCCCGGCATATACTCCGTTGTTATAGCTGATCTGAACGGCAAGCCTTCCGTATCAAAAATTATTGTGGAGTAGTGTTGACCTGTTCCGGTTTTTTTAAGCGTTTTTTTATGTAATTCCAGGCCAGCACATGTTGTTTGGTCTGGATCAGGTGGTTGACAAATTCAAGTACAATAAATCCAACTACTGCTGACAAGGTCCATTGCAGCCATTCGGGCGTATCATTCACTACTATTTTTTTTCGTCCGGCCAAACCAAACAGGTTGTGAATATTTCTTCTTTCGGTTACATAGTGTGAAAACATGCGGGTAACGGATAATGCGATCACAAAACCGATAAAATTTCCGATGGCCTGGTTGAAGATAAAATGTTGTATTTTTTTGCGTGTAAATTTCCTCCAGAAGCTGCGCGGCTGATCGTCTGAAAATTGTTGATCCCAGATTTTTTTAGTTTTATTAAAGAGTTGCTGATTGGCATCGCTTTCGCTGAGCCATTTGGAGAAATCTATTTTTTCTTCAGGTGTTTCTTCTGCTGTTAAATGCCGGATAATGGCAGCGTATACTAATGAATCGGACATAATGGTTCCTTTGAAATAGTTTTTCAACTGTATGAAATTTGCATGCCAGCCGGAAGTTGTTTTTAAAATGCAGCTATTTTTTGCCCACTTTTTCCAGCGGGCGAAAACGCAGCCCGCTCCATGTATCATCAATAGAAATAGCGGTAACGGTATCTAAGCCATATTCGCTGGCCGTTTTCCAGATGCTGTCCCGGTTGATGTCCGTTTTTATTTTTGATGTTCCTTTCGGATAGGCAAACCATAAAACACTGTCGCATTCAATGTTTTTTAATTGTTTGTTTAGAAAATCGAGCAATTCTTTGCTGTTGTTGATAAAAATTACAGTGTTTTCACTTTTCAATTTTTTATCAAAGGCATTGCCTAATCCAAGCTTTATAAATTCTTTTTCCAATGGAGCAGGAGCGTTGATGACAATGCCGGCGCCTTTAAATTTGAATTTTGGGAGAATTGTTTTCATTATTGCAGAAGTTTATTTCATTGTATTTGTTGAATCAAATATACAAAAAACATATCCGGTTTATCATTCAAAATAAAACCTGTTGATATCCTGAAATTACTAAATTTGAGGGATACATTACTGGTACATTCATGAAGCAAAAAAATATTTTTTCCGCCATCTCCATTCCTGTTTTCTACCTGGCTGCTTTTTTACTAATGTACCATTTGCTGCAAAATTATTCGGTTTACAATCGCTTTTTTTCATCGTTTATGCAAACGTATGAAAATGTGGATGGAACCATTTCGAAAGTGAGCAAACCATTTACGGAAATTTCGGATCAAACGCTGAACACTATGGATGCCGCACATTATGCCACGATCAAAGATAATTTATACACGCCTACGCCACAGATCGAAGATTCGCAATTTAACACCGCATTTTTTCCACTGTTCCCTTTGGTTTGGAAACTGTTTTTTTTACCGGCCACGGGTGTTGTTTTCCTGAATTATTTATTGCATTTGCTTTCGGCACTGATCCTTGCATGGGTTTTTTGTAAAAAATCAGTAACCAACGCATTGCTGCTGATCTTTATGCTGCCAACATTAACGGTGTTCCTCGTCCCATATTCCGAAGCAGTATTCATGCTTTCCATCAGCATTGCATTGCTGGGCTGGAAAAAGCAAAACAAGTACATGTATATTGCAGGCCTGCTTGCCGCTTCGATGACGCGGCCGGTATTTTTATTACTGATCGCAGCTGTAGCGGCTACAGAAGCATTTTATGTTGTCCGCGATAAGGAATATAAGATCAGTTACAAGCATGTGCTGATTACCGTGATCACGCTTTTGGCTGGAACATTCCTGGTGGCGCTTTTTCAAAAAATGTATCATCATGGGTCGCTGTTTGTTTTTATGACAGCACAAAAACACTGGGGAACCTATTTTCGAATTCCCTCCAAAATTGTCGACGGCTCTTTCGAATCACTGGGAATGAACATTTTTGCACTGGTGTTTTGTTTCTATTTCGGAGCAGCTGTGCTGGTACCAAAATTTTTGAAAAAGGAAGAGACAAAAACTGATCCGTTTGATTACTGGTATTATTTTTCCTGGATCTACCTGTTGATCGCTACTTTGTTTGTATTGCTTTTACAAGGCGGATCGTTACACAGCCTGTACCGTTATACTTTGTGCACGCCGTTTTTTTACATCATTATTTTTCAACAGATGAATGCCGGATTTAAACTATCGCAGCTAGAGCTGCTTGCTTTGTTTGGTGGATTTATTTTTTGTTGTTTTATGTTTATTGAAGTAGCGCCTTATCCGCATAGCTGGGATCTTGCGGAAGCAAAAGGATTTGGCTTTACAAAAACAGGCTTTATATTATTATGTCTCTGCCTGTTTTATTTTCTCATCGTGCAAAAGTTCCGGCATTTTTCGAAATACATTTTTTTAGGACTGCTTATTTTTTCAGGGATCATCTGGAATTGTTATTTGTTGAATATGTTTACTTCCCATGCCTGGATCTTTTTATAGGTTTTTTATTTAATTGATCCCCCCATTGGGGTATATTTTTAACCCTTCTTTTGGGGAATGCATTTTTGTTTTAATATGCGGATGTTTGTTATGTAATTTTTACAGAAACCCAAACTAAACTCAAAACAACAACCCATGAAAAAAAATGCACGTTTTATCTTTGCTGCGCTTGTTCTCGCATTTGCAGTATCTTCCTGCTCCAAAAATTACAATTGTCACTGTGTTTACAAAAGTAATGGAACGGTAACACATGAAGACGACACTAAAATTTCGGAGAACAAACAATCGGCTGCAAAATCTTCCTGCGACGGGATGGATGCATCGTCCACATCTACTGTAGGCGGAACAACTTTTGTGAATACAACAGAATGTGAATTGAATTAATTAAATTGACTTTAAATAAAAATCCCACACCGGAAAGTGTGGGATTTTTTATTGAAAGATATGTAACTGCGGCTATTGTGTGCCCAATAAAATCAGCTTCCCGAAACATTGTTTGTTTGCTGATTTTACAACATACACATACGATCCGTTTGCCAGTTTTGAGCCGGCAGTATTTTTTCCGTCCCAGGTGATCTCATGACTACCGGCCGGTTCTACTGTATTGCGGATGGATTTTACCAACTCACCGAAAACAGAGTACACTTCTATCGTTACATCGGATGGAGCATCTAAAAAATAACCAATGTTCACATTGTTCTCAAACGGGTTTGGATATGCATAGGTTTTAAAATTAGAGCTAAATGCGTTTGTTTCTGAAATACCTGTTACAAAAGGATTGTTAGCAAGCATCGAATCAATGTTCACCAGCTCATCGCCCGGCTGATAGGCCAGCCATTGAAAAGAATCAAACAGCATCTCATCGGTAGTGCTTGTTCCCGCAACAACTGCTACCGGCGGACTGCTTGGATTATTTGGGTTTGCAGTCGTATTATCATAGATATGCTTTGAATATAATTTATAGCCTGCCGGGACTTTCACGATATTTTTAAAAGTATAATATCCCTGCCAGTTAAAATCCCAGTTATTGATCTTTATCAGTGGAATGGTGTCCGTGCCCATGTATGCGCAATTTTCAATAAAGGTGGCAACCTTGTGTGAATGCGGGAAAGAGGAAAGAATGGACATTGTAAATGGCAGTGTGCTTGTTCCCGAAGGATACTTCGCTGTAAACGTACGAACAGTATTGGCCGGAATGTTCAGTGCCCAGTTTTGAAGCGGTGTGCTGGTGTATACAGGGCGAACACCTGTGGTGCCAACCGGGTAAAAGTATATGCGGATCTTGGTGCTGTCCTGCGCGCCGGCTGTTCCTTCCGGGTAATGGATCTGCAACACCATTTTTGATCCCGCTTTGATGGTGATCCCCATTTTTAAAGGGCCCGAATTGGGGAATACAGTTGGAGGCGCACCCGGTGCATAACCACCAATGCTAAAGTCGCCGCTGATGGTGTAACAGCCTCCCGAAAGGTCGCTGGTAGTTGTTCCCAGCGTATCAATATTGGCGATCACGTGATGCACAATGGATGGATTTCCGGCAACGATCTCGTAAGCTTGTATGATGCGGTCCTGGGTTAGTCCCATTGGGATCGAAAAACATACATAGCTGTCGTCTGTACTTGCGTTGCTTGTAAATGTAGGGATCTGCAGCTCCAGGTCGGGTGTGCCGAATAGCTGGTATTGCGGATAAACCGGTTGTGCCGGCACCAGTGTGGTATCGCCCTGAGCGGCACCTGTTGCGATCCAGTTAAGGATAGCATTTTTTTCGGCGGGTGTGATCAGGCGCTCATGTGCAAAACGGCTGTAGGTTGTATCCGGCGACCATGGCGGCATATAGCCCGAGGTAAGGTCACTTGCAATTGTTGCTGTATAGTGATGAGTCTCACTATAAGTCATAAACGAAGGCGCATGTTGATTTTCGTGGTGACAGCTGGTGCATTTCGCATAAAAAATGGGAGCAACATCGCTGTAAGTTGACTGGGCAATCGAAACAGCTGCCAAAGCAATTAAAAATACTGAGAGGAGTAATTTTTTCATTGTTAATTTTTTAGATATATATAATAAATATAGGAATGTTTTTGACACGGCAATAAAATGAAGCGGTGTATTCTGTCATTCGCATAAAAAATATTTAAAAAACGGGGAATCAAATACCTGGAATTCCTATCGGGAATGAAAATTTAATTTTGATTCATCCGTGCAAAGATCGGTTGTAATATCTCTTGCCCTGCTTTGCTCACTGTTTCGCTAAATCCGAATGTTAATTCATTTTGCCCGTTTTTTAATTGTATAAAAATAGCTTCAATAAAATCACTTACCGGGGGCGCATGATCGTGCAATCCTTTTCCACCCAGGTCGGTATTCAATGCCGGTGGTATCACTTCGATCACTTCTATGCCTTTTGATCTCAGCATTTCACGCAATGAAACGGTAAAGGAGTGGAAGAATGCCTTTGTAGCAGAATATACAGGCACTTTCATCAGCGGCAGAAAGGATAAGCCCGACGTTACATTCATGATGGTTTTTAATGCCGGTAATTTTAAAAATAACTCTGTTAAATGCAGCGGCGCTTCTATGTTGGTGATGATCTCGTTTTTTGCCTTTGAAAAAAAATTATTGTCTGTAACCGACATCCATTGTTGAATCCCCGCATTGTTTACCAATACATTTAAATCGGGATGCTGCTCCGAGATCCATCTGAACAATTCTGCTCTGTCGCTTTCCTTTGCCAGGTCGCATTGATGCGTGATCACAGAAGGAAGTTTTTCCTTTGCCAGCTCTAATGCATCGTTACGCCTGCCGCAGATAATTACAGTATTGTTTTCGCTGATAAAGCGTTCGGCCATTGCAAAACCTATTCCGCTTGCTCCGCCGGTGATCAGTATTTTATTGTTTTTTAATTCCATGGTTGAATGATTTTAAATGTGTACTGCAAAGGTGCAAAAAAATTAAAGGTGAATGTTTGCAAGCATCAATCGGTTATTTGCAAAAATCAAATCATAAATGAATCATTCGCAGCACGATTAACCGATCTTCATGAATGCCCGATGCAGACATCTGCAGTGCCTGCACCAATTCCGCATGTAGGCGGGCCCATCCTGGGGCCGGGAGCGCCAAATGTATTGATAGGCGGATTGCCTGCTGCAAGAATGGGTGATATGCTTATGTGTGTTGGGCCACCGGATTCAATTGTTAAAGGATCGGCCACTGTAAAAATTGGAGGAATGCCGGCAGAACGTATGGGTGACGCAACGGCACACGGTGGAAAAATATTGTTGGGTGCGTTTAATGTGATGATCGGAGGATAGAATTAAAATGTTTAATGATCAGCGGAAAATGTAGACATTAAAAAAAATTGTTTTAGCGCTCGCAATGACTTACTGTGTGCAGAATCACTTCAGATTCTCATTTTTTTATAATCTTTTTTGTTATACGCTGAGTAGAATTACTTCCGTTTACAGTGATCGTCAACAAATACATTCCGGGTTTTATTTCCGAAAGGTCAAGCAGATACAAGCCCTTAGTGTCAATGCTGAATTTATTTTTCGTGATCACTTCTCTTCCAAATACATCTGCAAGCGTATAGGCGCAATCCATCAAACCGGTACCTTCTATTTCGATTCCTAATTTATCAGCAACAGGATTTGGGTATACATCAACAACCGCATCATTTTCAGCAGTATTCTTTAATGCAATGATGTTGGAATATTCAAAATGCCCATCGTAATCCGTTTGTTTCAACCGGTAATAAAAGACCTGTGATTGATCATCCTGGTAAACATTTTGTAAATCATCCGTAAAAGAATATTGAAGTGTGGAGCTGGAAGTGCCCGCGCCTCTTACCGTTCCAACGGAAATAAAATTTATGGCATCGCTGCTTCGTTCGATCGTGTAATGATCGCAATTGGTTTCGCTGGCGGTGGCCCAATAAAGTAACGCTGTTTTGTTTTCCAGTTTTCCGTTGAAAAATAAAAGCTCCACCGGCAATGCGATCACACCGCCGCAAGGTGTAATCACAAGGGATGGAATGCTGTATGCGGCATCGTATTGGTCGGCACCGATATCGTAAAGCCCCGGCCGGCTTTGTGCATCATAATCGGCTGCAACGGCAGTGCTGGTTCCTGCGCTTGTTGCGGGACTGCCAGGTTGCAAATGCAAATCTGCCGGAAGTGTGCTTTGCTGAAATAAAGGATTTGAAGTAATGCTGCTATTATCAAAAGCTGTTGCAGATTGCCAGTTGGCAAGCGTTACATAATCTACCGCAAGGGAGCTGCCGAATTTATAACCCGTTCCGCTTCCCCAGCCATCATTGTAATTGCTGGTGATGGTGTTGGAATTATCAAGGTAGATCGAATAATGGATTTTTGTTCCTGTGCTGTTCGACCGGTTATTTACGAAAATATTATTCCGGATATCTTCCGTGTTTTTCGGGCTGGAGTTAGTATTGAGCCGCCGGAAAGCGTACGTATTATTGGTGGTTCCGGTAATACCCGTTCCGCCGATGTACACGCTGTTGTAATAATAATCCATAAATGTAGTGTTGGCGCCGCTGGTGTAACCGGATGTATTATCAAGGATACCGGTAATTTCCGCGCCCGAAATAATAGAAGTCCCGTCCATGCGGTAACCCAGGTCAATCATGTTATTGCTGAAAATGGAAGTGACTGCGCTTGACCAGCTGGAGCCTACAGCGCCAATTCCAATGATCCTGGCGTTGCTGCTTCCATCGGCAGCATCTATCCCGTAAATTAAATTGGCGTTGTATGTGTGCGTTTGTCCCGGTTCCCCGATGGCGGTATAAATGCCGTATAATTTATTGGCGGTTGCACCTGTATATGTACTTTTTAAATTATAGATCGTGTTGTTGGAAATGGTTTGTGTGCTACCGCTGTTAATGCTTTTATCCGCAATGGCGGCAACGCTTCCATCGTGCGCGATGTATAATTGTGCAACGCTGGTGGTTACAGCACCTGTTAAATTATAAATGGTATTTCCCGTGATAGTATTTGAGCCGCAGTCCGAATAAATTCCTGTTAGCGTGGCGGCGGTGTTAACGGTATTGCTTACCGTCATGTTGGCAATTGTATTATTTGTTACCGAAATATTCCCACATGTATTATCGCACCAGATGCCCACTGTTTTCCATTGTCCCGCATTTTGCACACTGTTGCAGGTTCCGGTGCTTCCGATTAAATTATTGGTAATGGAATAAGTGCCGGAAGTGCTTCCGCTGGTGGCAAGATGGATTGCTCCGAACGAGGTGCCGCTGGTACCAGTGAGGCTGATGCTTTGAATGGTATTGCCTGTAATGGCAGTACTTCCTGCCGTTACATAAATCCCTTCAAAGGTTTGGATCGTGTTGCCTGCACCGCCTACAGCAGTTGTCCATGTAAAGCCCCCACACAACGGCGCCGTTCCCCCGATGTAATTATTGGAGATCGTATTTCCTGCGGAACCTAATCCGGGAATAAAATTAATGACTGTATAGCGATACAATTGTTGCTCCGCACAATCAAGGTAAAAACTATTTCCGCTGATCGTCCAGTTATCGCCGTAATTGGTATTGAGCCCGGTACCTGTAACGGTAACGCCGGTTGCCTCCGAGCTGATCGCGGGAGTAAAGCTGTGAATGTTATTATTTAAAATGCTGATGTAGCTGTTGGGATTTGCAGTTTGGCCGTATGCATAAATAGCATTTACGTGTGTAGTGGTTGCGCTGGTGTATTTTGTAATGTCGCAATCCCGGATTGTGATATTATTATTTCCAGCTGCCCACAAAGGATAGCTGCTGATGTATATAGTGCCGCTGGTTCCTGCTGAATTCTGACTTTCGGTGCGTACATATTGCAGCACATCATTGGTAGCACCGTTAGAATATTGAATGGCCGGGCCAACAATGGAAGCAGTACGTGAATTGCGGATGATCCAGCTGACAGTGCTTCCCGCGCCTCCGGGCCTGCCGTCGAATGTTACATAATCTGCCCCGTTAAAATTGATCAGCGCATTGCCCGATCCCGGATCACCGGCGGTGGTGAGTGTTCCGGCGCCTGCAACGGGCCGGAATATGGCTGTTGCGGAAGAGGAGCCGGAATAGATAATGCTGACCGGAAAACTTTCCCCGGTACCGGTGTATGTTGTTTGCAATTCGAAAATAACACTACAGGTAACCGGCCGTGTGTTTAATGAAGTCACAGCATCCGAAAGGGTTGCAAATGTACCGGTGGGGCCAATGGTATAATTGCCGCAAAGCGGGATGCTGTTTTTTGTAGCGATTACAAAATAACCAAGCGCCGCAGGGGCGGAGAATGCGGAAGTAACTACCGGTGCTGCGCTGCTGCCGCCCATCGAGGAATAGCTTCCTGCAAGTGTGTTGCAATTTGCTACTACTTTTGTTGCATCCAATACCGGTGCTGCATCTGTAAGGCTGATGGTGCCAGGGCTGGAAAGGCTTGTTGCATTTGAAATAATGGCAGCACTCCAGTAATTATCCGTATTTAATGCAGTGAGGCTGGGGTTGAACGAGCCGGTGCAATCCGCATCAAACGCTTCCACTTTAACAACAGCAGCGCTTGCAGAGCTGGTAGTGGAAAGTCCGTTAAAAGAAACTTTCTGACAAGCTGTTTTTCCTACCGGAAAAATAATTGTGACAGCGCTTAAATTCGGGGCAAGCGTACGCTGTAAGGCCCCGTTTATATAGGATGATGTGCCTCCGCTATTAGTTACTGCAGCTGCAGCGCCATTAGTTACCGAAATAAGGTTTCCATTGCTGTTGATCACTCCGTTTGTAAGGTTAAGTGTTCCGGCGGCGCTAATGGTTATTGCTTGTGTAATGCTCACCATGCCGGCGCTTATCCTGTTCATTGTAAATGATGTAAGCGTGGGCGCAGATGTAAAACGCAGTGTGCCGTAATCACCACCGCTTCCGCCGATGGTAACAGCGCCACTTGCAGTTATGGTGCCCGTTCCGGTGGATGCGATGGTGCCATTGAGCGTGAGGGCATTTGCAGCTACGGCAAACACGCCGGCTGTCAATGTAAACACACCCGCAATGGTAGGGTTGCCGCTAACCAGTGTGAGCGTTCCTGCGGAGTTAACGATTACATTCCCGAATGTTTGGGTCATGTTATTAATGGTGGAAGTGCCCGCGGTAAAATTTGCAGTGGAGTTAACATCGTACGTTGCCGTAGGCACAGCTACCTGTGTTGTGGTGATGTGATTGTAGCTGGAACCGCTTGCAAACAGAAGCGTTGCAGCAGATCCTGCAACCGGTATGCCGCCGCCAACGGATGAGTTGTTGGTGATATTTCCGCCGCTGCCAATGGTTACAATAGTAGTTGCGATGCCTGATGTATTAAAAATTCCTTTTATTAACTGCAGGCTGCCGTCGATTTGTCCGCGCTGGTTTGCCGTTGTTAAAAAGTTTAATGTAAGTGTTGTTCCGGCTGATGTAAGCAGCAATGTGGAACCGGCATCGATTACCAGGTTATTGCTAAGCGCAGGGCCATTGATAGATAATGTTAAAGCACCGGTAGCACCGGTTAATGTAATGTTGCTATTGTTGGTAACGGTTAAGGAGCCGATGGTTTGCGTGGGAACAGCTGTGATGTTTAAGGCAGTAGCGCCGTTAAATAAAATAATATCAGTTGCAGCGGGTGTGGTACGCGTTGGCGACCAGTTAGTTGAAATGGCCCAGCTTCCCCCGGTTGTTCCGATCCAGGTATAGGTAGTTTGTGCATTGGATAAGGTAGATCCAACGCAACAGCAGAGCACTAAAAAATATATAAAAAAACGTTTCACGATTGTTAAGAAGCGGCCTTACAAAAATATTTCAGGAGTAAGTAAAGCCTTTTCAAATTTAACAAATTGTGTTATAGTTAAAAATAAATCCGGATGAATTATCCAGTGGTGTTAAAAAAAATTCCTTTTTTTAACATTAGAAAAGAGCTGGTTACAGGTGCCCGGTAAATCAAAAAGAGGGTGTTGTTCGACAATATAAATGTGTCATTTGTCCCTCCACGGGATTTTATTTCCAGTTTTTTGCTAGCTTCGCGTATTCATTTTTTTTAACTAACTTTTATTTAAAAATCAGACTCTCTCCATGAAAAAAAATCTACTCCTGCTGCTTCTGTTTGTTAGCAGCGTTCAATTTTCTCATGCCACGACCTGTGCCGGTGCGCAGCTAATTCCCGGGCTTCCGGGAATGCCATACTCGCAATCACTGGTATGTGGCGCAACCGACGACATTAATTCTGCCAACGCTACAGCCTGCGGAAGCAGCTTTTATTTAGGCGGACAGGAATCCGTTTATGCATGGACGCCTTCTGCAAATTACAGCGGCGTAACTATTGCATACAATGGAGTAAGCTGGTCGGGCATTATGCTTTATGCCGGTTGCCCAACCAGCGGCGGCACTTGTGTGGCAAACATCACCTCGAGTGCAACTTCAAAAACACTTACCGTTCCGGGTTTATTAACAGCCGGTGTAACGTATTACATTGTTTTTGATACATGGCCAACACCTAACAGTCCGTGCCCCGGAACATTCACATTAAATGGTACAGCTGTATTACCTGCAGCTCCTCCCACACCAGTGCAGGATCCGGCAGTACCTACTTGTACCGCCGGTTCCAGCATCAGCATCACGGGCACCCCGGTTGCACATACCGCATGGTTTTGGCAGGCAACAGCTACCGGTACCAGTTTGGCTACGATCAGCAATGGTCCGCACGTTGTTTTTACTAACGGAACATATTATGCAAGAACATATGATTCAGTGAGCACACAATGGTCGGCAACTTCGTCTTCTATTACCATTACCAATTTTCCTGCAGCAACAGCTCCACCGGCAGCAGTTGCAGCGCAAAATCCTGCCTGTGCAACTACCGGCACCACGCTTAGTGAGGTTGTAGCTCCTGCAGGGTATGTCTATTACTGGCAAGGCAATGTAAACGGCGGCACCAGCATGGCGTCGGACGCATCCACACCTTACACCGTTAATGCAACAGATACTTATTATGTAGCAGCTTATGAAACAGCTACCGGTTGCTGGTCCAACGCAGTTGGTACAGCAGTAACCATCCAGTCATACATACCGGCTGTGCCAACAGCAACCGATTACACCGTTTGTTTAGGAACACCTTCGCAAATGATTGTAGCCACACCACCTCCGGGCGGCAGCGGCGGTAATATCTCACAATCGTTCGGTACCAACCTTGTTTCCACAGGAACAGGAGCGGCAACATTTGATATTACCATACCTGTTGTTCCTGCCGATGCAACCATTACATCAGCACAATTACAATTTACAAATGTAAATTCGATTAACGGTTCCTGGAGAAGCGAAATCCGCGTTGGTTTAAGCGGTGTATACAATTTATCACCAACACAGATCTCTACACAATCGTCCGGTGGTTTAATCTCCCCTGATCCGGTTGTAAACCTTGCAGGATTTGTATCCGCAGGCGGAACACTTACCTTGTCGCTTACAGAAAGCTATGATGATTTTGGAGTGGATGATGCCAGCTTTGGTGAAGTGAAGCTGGTTGTTACGTATACACAAAACCCGGTTTCCAACTTAACATGGTACACTGCACCATCAGCAGGAGCGGTGCTGGGAACAACGGCTTCCATAGAAGCAGTGGGAACACCAGTATTGCCAACAACCAATACAGTGGGTACGTACACATTTTATGCAGAATCCAATTCAGGAGTTTGTATAAGTGCAACACGCTTGCCGGTAAATGTAAACGTAACCCAGGTAACGGCTGTAGCAACTTCGGCTGCTATTACCTGTAACGGAAATAATGATGGTACTGCCAGCGTAACAGCAACAGGCGGCAGCGGTTTAATGACGTATGACTGGCTGCCGGGTACTCCTGACGGCGATGGCACAAATGCACTTACTGATTTAGCTGCCGGAACATATACCGTGAACATAACAGATGCAAACAGCTGCGCAGCATCAGCAACAGTTGTTGTTACAGAACCTTCGGCAATAATGATAATGCCGGCTTCACAAAGCGACGTGTCCTGTAACGGTGGCTCCAACGGTGCTGCTGCTATAATGGCAATGGGCGGAACGGGAATTTTATCCTACGCATGGACAACTGCTCCTGCGGGCGATGGTACCAGTGCGGTAAATGGTCTGTCTGCCGGAACATACACGGTTACAGTATCGGATGCAAACAGCTGCTCCAATACATCCACAGTAACTATTACAGAACCTCCTGCACTTGCAATTTCACCGGCTTCGGCTACTAATGTAACCTGTTTTGGCGGTTCCAACGGAACTGCTTCAGTAACCGGAAGTGGTGGTACGGGAATGCTGAGCTACAGCTGGACATCAGCACCGGCCGGCGACGGAACGGACACAGTAAGCGGCTTATCGGCAGGAACTTATTCTGTAACTGTAACAGACATCAACGGATGTACTGCAACAACAACAACAGACATCACAGAAGCGTCACAAATTTTAGTGGCCCCGTCATCAGAAACAGATGCAACCTGTCATGGTGCATCCAATGGTGCTGCTAACATTACAGCATCCGGTGGAACGGGCATGTTATCATACGACTGGACACCGGGCGCTCCAACCGGCGACGGAAGTGCTTCCATCACCAGCATCCCGGCAGGCAACTGGACGGTACACGTAACTGATGGAAACGGTTGTGCGGATTCTACAACGATCACTGTATCTGAACCGGCAGCAATTACCAGCAGCCAAGCGCCGGTGGTGTGTGCAGGCGGCTCGGTAACAGTAGGTGCAAATACTTATAATGCTTCGGGTGTTTACACGGATGTGTATACAGCATATAATGGTTGCGACAGTACATTTACAACTAATTTAACTGTAAACCCTCCGGTGGATGTAACCATATCACAGATTGGATATACACTGACTGCAAATGCAGCGGGTGCAAATTACCAATGGTTGTATTGTGTTGAAACAGGAAACACAGCAATCAGCGGAGAAACAAACCAGAATTACAATGTTTTTGTAAGCGGAAATTATGCAGTGATGGTGGATCAAGCAGGATGTGTGGACACTTCTGCCTGTGAATTTGTACTTGTTGAAGGCATCAATGCAATTGCAGCAGATAATACATTTGATGTATATCCAAATCCGGCCACACAGAATGTAACGATTGAAATGGGTGCTGATCTTTTGCAAAACACAAAAACGGTGAACATTTACAACACGCTGGGCAAGCTGGTTTATTCACAGCAAATCGTTGCTTTAAAAACAGAGATCAATATTGATGGCCTTGCAAAAGGAATATATATTGTGAAAGTGGAAACCGGAAACGGTACCTTAACTAAAAGAATAGTAAAAGAGTAAATAAAAAGAGTGCATTTAAATTCCCATCCTTTGAAATTTCAGAGGATGGGAATTTTTTTTGAATTTATTTCCACAGAAAAATCAGCTGTGGCTCACAGATGATTAATGAATGGTTTCATCCAGGATATACGGATTGCCGTATTCGTCCCAGCTAAGGCCATCGGCTTCAAAACCATGTCCCCAAAAATTTGTGGAAGCACCCATTTGTGAAGCTCCCGTATTGTTTACGGTTTGTCCGGAATTGCTATTGGTATCATCATGCGTTCCTGCAAAAGCGCTAAGAAAATGACGAATTTTGGAAGAGGTCAGGTGGTTCATGTCTTCGGTTTTAAAGGTTAAGTATTCAATGTAAATGCTAACCAAAATAATATGCCAGCGGAGGAGTGTGGAAATTATGCACTAAGGGCCAGGTTGCGTGGTGCCCGGTAAAATGTATTTTTTAACACAAGTTTTCATTTAGCCAGCACTATAAAGGATTGTATTATTCCTAAAAAATAATATCTTTATAAAAAAAACAATCATGAATATAAATGATGTAAAAGCCGGAATACAAGAGTGGAACGACAACCTGGACAATGCAACGCTGATGAGCAAATTGTACGATATCAAGGCGCTTAACTTTGATCTGGGGAATGTTATATTAATGTCCACAGATCTGCATGTTTATCCTGCAATAGATAAAAACAGTGATATTCAATTTTACCTTATATCCTCTACTTTTGATAACAAAGAGCAAAGCAATATAATTGATTATATTGTTCAGGCCAGCCCCGAACCACAGATTAATTACGGCTCTATTCCCGGTATTGTGGCAAAATCACGCATTGAAAACTGGGCAAATCATTTTACTGAATGGCTGGATGACTCTATAGCACAATCAAGCATGTTCCAGGGATTTGTAGTTCCGGGTGATGATCTTAACGAAACAAACTTCACTATCTATTTCGGTTTGCGTCCGGATGATGCATCTACCGGCATTGATTATTTTGCGGACCTGATCCTGATCTCGGCATCCAACAAGGTATATGAAGATACTGTAATGCCGGTGCCTCCGTTTGGATTAAACCCCGGATCGGCCAAAAACCTGTTTTCCCTGCTCCCATAATTTGTTGAAAGCATGAATGCGAATGCAAAATTTTTTATCGAGCTATTTACGTATTGCATGCCCTTGCTGCTGATAACGGGATCGATCATTGGGCTTTCCCGGTTTTCAGCTTTGAATGGAGTGTACCGGCTATTGCTGGGATACCTGGCCATGGCCCTGGTTATTGATGTGCTGAGCAGGATCTTTGGAATTGTGCTGCATAACAACCTTCTTTTTATTCCATTGTTCGGGTTCCTTGAGCTGGTGTTTTTTACCTGGTTGTACTTCCGTTATTTCCTACCCTCACAATCCCGGTTATTGCTCATTGTACCAGTTGTTGCACTTGGTTTTATTGCATGGGAATTTTACCAGGCAGAATGGATACATCCCCTGAGTTTTAATGCCTACAGCAGGGTTGTAGATCCTGTAGCAGTTGTGTTCCTTTGCATGCTTCATTTCAGGGAAATTGGCAACACCGTTCCGTTACCGGTGGAGCGCATGCGGATAAATTCGGCGATCCTGCTTTTTTTTTCACTCAGTATCGTATTTTTTTTACCGGTTAATTTTCTGATCAATGTACCGTCGCAGCTCAAATTTTATTTTTGGCTGGCGAATTTAATACTGACAATGACTTTTTACACGTTCCTGATTTTTGAAATATGGAAGAATGGCAAAACACGTCCATCATTGGTGCCTGGATCCTGATCGCTTTCCTGTTCATCGGCTTGCTGGTGATATCCATGATCCTGCTTGTACGTTTGGGTTTCCGGAAAGCGGAGCGCGCGCAAATGGAACAGCAAATCCAGCAGCTGGAATACCAGCAGGAATTATTGAAAGCACAGATCAATGCCGCTGAAGAAGAAAAACAGCGCATTGCATCCGATCTGCACGATCATTTCGGCGTAAGCCTCAGCACGTTAAAAATGAAAGTGCAGCAGCTGTATACGGCTCCTGTGAATCAGCAATCCGGTTTTCTTTCCGGGATCAACCAGCTGCTCGATAAAAATATTGAAGACATGCGCGACCTTAGTCACGGTATTTATCCGCCGATGCTCAAAGAATGGGGAATTGTACTTGCGCTGAAAGAAATTGCGTTTGACCTTGCAGAAAAAACCAAACTGAAGATCATTTATACCGAACAAAATTTACAGGTGGATGAATGGGCCACTTTGCAATTGTTCCGTATCTGCCAGGAGTTTATACACAACAGCGTGCGGCATGGAAAAGCGCAACAGGTAACCATTCATTTTCGGATATTCAGTTCCAATACCGTACTTTTACTGAGTGATAATGGCGACGGTTTTGATGCAGCAACACTAAAAAAAGGAGCAGGGCTTATGAACATCGATAAACGCTGTAAAGCAATAGAAGCAAGGAGCCGATTGCGATCGGCATCCGGAAAAGGAACAACATTATTACTTGTGAAACAACACGCATGGCAGAAAAAATAAAAGTTGGTTTTGTGGACGATGATGTATTGTTCACCGAGGCATTGGCACTGTTGCTTTCAAAGGAAGCTTCGCTGGAAGTGTTGTTCCGGGCGTTCGACGGGCAAAGCCTGGAGCAGGCGATCCAAACAAAAGGATTGCCGGATATATTGCTGACCGACCTGAAGCTGAAAGCCGAGAGCGGGCTGGAGCTTATACAATTGCTGCATAAGCGTTACCCCGATCTGCGGGCGATTGCATTGTCGAGCTTTTACAAACCGGTGTATGTTGCCGCTGCACTGCGCAACGGGTTTGCTGCTTTTATGCCAAAGAACTGCAGCAGTACAGAATTAACCGCAGCTATTTTTAAGGTACATGAAGCCGGCATTTATTACCGGCAGGAAGATCTTGCACTTATCCAGGATTTTTTACGTGACCCGCAACCCGCTTCCCCTGATTTTAACTCAGAGTCCTCTTTATCTGCACGCGAGATCGAGATCATCCGGCTCATTTGCAGCCAGTATGCGAATACCGAAATTGCCGAAAAACTATTCCTGAGCATCCGTACGGTGGAAGGCCACCGCAACCGCATCCTCGAAAAAACAGGGATCCGCAACAGCGCCGGCCTGGTTGTTTTTGCAATCACCACGGGACTTGTGGATGTATCGGAGCTTTCACTGCGTGATGACCTTTCACGCAAGTAGGTAAAACTACCTCATTTTAATTTCACGTAGTAATGCGCTAACGGAACCGTTTCGGTTGCCGCACATTTGCATTGTCTGAACCTGAATACAAAAAATGTATTCATACCAGATGAAAGCAATTTTTTATTCACTTAAAACCAAAACTACTATGAGCTTTTTTGACGATGCAATCGGAACAATTGGCAGGGGCTTAGCCCAGACTGCCGCCAGTGAACTTAGTGACGCTACAGGATTTGATATCGGCGGAACACTTAATTTTTTATTCGGGGATGGACAAAACCCGGGAGGCTCTAACATGACGGATCTTAGCAACAAGCTGAACAACCCGGTTGATCCGTTTCCGGTTACGCCCCAGGAACTAATCTATCTGCAGCAAAGCGTAGAGCAGCAGCAGCAAATGATTGCGGGTATAGGCGAACAGTTAAATGCTGTTTATTCCGTGATCACCATTATTGATTCAGAAATTAAAGAAATGGAAAGAGAGTTGTCAAAAATTGTTCAGCAGCAATTGTATCAAAGCTGGCAGACTGCCGATCTTTTAACAACAGAAAGCATTATTTCCATTCAAACAGCTTACCAGGAATATTCAGAATACATTGCCAATTATGCTACAACACCCCCAAGTGAAATTACCGAGCTACAGCAGAATATCCTGGATGCAAATACAGGAGCGGCTGTTTCTTTAAATATAATAGCAGGCTTGATGTTAGATAACGGACAAGAACAGGGGCTGTTGCAATTATGGTCAAACATGGTAAGTTCACTCGTAAGCCAGGGGATCATGGATTACAGGGATGCAGTGAATCAGTACATGGCCTATTACAAAAAGCTGACCCTTGCCGAGCTTACGGCAACCAACCTGTTGATGGAAGCCTACAACCTGGATGGCAATACAACTGAATGTGATATCAAATATGAAAATTACAAAGAGATCATACTTGCACAGGAAACCACTTTTATACAATGGCTGATGCCGATCATTAATGCAGGTGTTGTTGGAGGCTTTAACGAGACTGATGTTGTTTATGGGCTTGCAGCCACGCATGCCTGCATGCAGCTGAATCCTAATTTTTACACATTGGTAAACGGCGTTGCGTATTATTCACCATCATCCATTTTGATGGAGGCTGAAAAATTGCTGGGATCGTTGTATTGCACGGATGATGCAGACAGGAGAATTGTTGTTCACATGAGCTATTTTGCACAGCAACCGTTTGCGGGATTGCTTCAAGCGGTAGACCTTACCCTTACTTCCTGCACAAACCAAAACATATTGACTCCAATTGATACTGCTACCCTTGGGGCATTTAATCCGGGACCAAACAATTACGGTTATCCTGACATGAACTGGGATGGACTGACGCTTAATTATTTTGTAAAACGTTTTGTTTTTTCAACAGGCAAAGGAGAAAACAATACATTACCGGATGACAGTTACCAGGTTACAAATATCAATAATCAGGGTCAATTAGTTCCAATGACTACATACGCTACTGATGGAGGAGTAACGCCTTTTATGACGAATGATGTACTTGCTTACACACTCACTATAGATGAAGCTTCCGGTTTTGATTTCATGAACTTCCTCTCTTATAATTGTCCTTATCCGGCTTCAACTATAATGTAAATGAACGCAGGAAATAAATTAATCATTTCCGGAGTTTACTATTCCGGTGGCGGGTTGAGCAATGTAATGGCACAGCTCGCCCGTCACCTGGGTAGTTATTTCGAAGTTGTTTGCCTCGGATTTGTTCCTTCCGGGATGTTGCTTCCGCAGGACCCGGTTCCCGGTTGCAGGTTTATTCCTGTTCCGGCTAACCGAAACGGATTTATTGTGAAGGACCGGGAGCTGCTTCGTAACCTGGTAGAAGTGGAGCAATTCAGCAATATATTGTTACTGGGCCCTGTTCATTTAAACCGGTCTTTTATAAAACAGTTGCAGCCGTTCAACATTTGCCTTACCGCTTATACAGCGTACGAAGGAAAAATGAAAAAGGATTATGACCTGGCTGATATTGCGCAGCTCGATCGTTGTATTTTTTATACTCAGTACAACCATCAGTGTTATACCGAAATGTTGGCAGGGAATGGTAGTGCTCCGGAAATATTAAATAAATCGGGCTTTGTGGCGCATGGTACTGCATGTGATGTTTTTTATCCGGTACACGGTGAACGTGCTGCTAAAAAAAAATTGGCACGGAAACAAGTCTACCCCGGCAAACAATTTACGGAAGATGCCTTTATTATTCTCAACATCAACAGGCCTTATTTACGGAAACGGCTCGACATTTCTTTAGCTGCATTTAAGCTTTTTTCAGCAGGAAAAAAAAATGTATTCCTTCATTTTCATTTAGGGACAACAAATCAATCCGAAGCAGATGAGCTGCAAAGGCAAATTGATGAAGCCGGTTTACAACAACAGGTATTTCTAACGTATTCCGCGGATCAAAAAACAAGTTATAAGGAAGAATGGGTGAATCTGCTGTACAATGCCTGCGATGTGGGAATGACTACTTCCATGGGCGAAGGCTGGGGAATGGGTTTGTTTGAGCATGCTGCTACATACGCGCCGGTGATCGCACCTGAGCACACCAGTTTTATTGAGAACTGGGAAGGCACAGGGATGCTGGTACCAACCAGTGATACACAATTTGTATTTTATGAAAATGCAGATATGTTTATTGTACGTGCGGATGATATGGCGCAGGCACTCCATCTGCTTTACAGCGATGAGGAATTATATGACCGTGTTGCAGAACGATGTTACCGCCATGCAACTTCTGCAAAATTCAAATGGGAAAACACGGCAGCTTATTTTGCAAAAACAATCAGTGCCGCTGCTCATTCCACCGAAAACAAAAATTTAATAAATGAATAAGATACAATTGAAAAATAAATTATCAATAATATAAAAACGAACATCTATGGAAAATCAACAAGCTCCACCGGTAATACAGGTTCAGATTCCTTTAACACCGGTATATGTAAATAAATACGTGACATTAAATCAAACAATGCTGGATCTGGAAATCGAGCTCTCCGAAGGCGAACATCAGATCATTACTACGTTCAGCGATGTGGGGCAATTGCTGCATTTCAGCGATCCTGTTTTGCAAGCCCGCATTACATTATGGTATCGTTATGAACTGAAAAGTAATACAATCACATTTTGTTCCAACGATCTTTTATCGAAAGATTCGCCGTTTATTACAACCGCTCCGCGTGGTACTGCTCAGTATTGTCACCAGTACACACACAATGGTAATGTTCCACGGGAGGTTAATCCCAACTGGAATCAGCATACCCCTTTAACTCCCGGATTGGAAGATGCATTGCAGCAAACGTTACGCGCAGCAAATAATACCCTGATTGAAAAAGCAAAGGAACTTGGCTTTGCCGTGATTGTGCGCACCCCGGTACCGATGATAGAACAGGAAGAATATGAAAAATATTCTGCAGTGTATCATCGCGGAAAATTCATGGAATTTTATGACCCGGAAAAAGCATACGGCATTGATGATACTGTTCAAACAATTGATTCGGTTTGGTACGGAGAGATCTACCTTGCAGCAACTGATAATTTTGCAAATGTAGATGGTAGCACGAGAGATCCTAAAGTAGGTGGTTGTTCCTGGATTGCGCTCTGGAGATCACAATTTGGCGTACCGGATACCTGCACATCTTATAATTACGGTGGATTTACATGTGGTGCCGGCCTTGTGGGCGGGCATGTTATTCCGGGGAAGCGTGCTGCTTTTGTACCTATGGGTAGTAACTATGTATTTATTATGCCAATTTGTTATGCGCATAACAACAATGATAATGTGTACATGGCGCCTGTTATATACCGTATGGGAATTGCGCTTCATAATTATATGGGACGATAATACCGGCGAATTAATTATTCCATTCAGTCAGATCAAAACAAAAAAAACCTTTCAGTTTCCTGAAAGGTTTTTTAATTTATATAAAATTTAAATATTATTTACTGGCTGCCACAGGCTCCAGTTTATTAAATACTATTTTGTAAACACCGCTGGAAGCAGAGGTGATTGCATTGTTGTTCCCAGCCGGAAGCGTGGTACATACAATGCCTCCATAAATACGCCCTACTGTTTGCCCGTTTGTTAAGCTGCTGTAATCAACAATTTTATAATCGCTGTTGTTTTGATAGTAGGTAACACTTGCATCCGGAATAAAAATACTTTCGGCGCCGATGTATGCCGGTAACCCTCCACCTGTATTCGGATACGTAGTAGTGGTATCCTTGTTATTTGCAAAACAACGAATGTTGGAGCTGATTGTTTCTGACCAGTTGGCTGCGTTGAAATTTTGTTGCGTATCGCCAAGCCCTCCAAACAAGCTGGTGATCATGCATTTGGAGTCGTTATCATACATGGATAAAAAAGCAGTGGAATAAACATTTGTCGGTTGGCTGTAAGTATCCACTTTGTAATAAGGCGCCTGGTGATAATCCACATAGATCGGGTTCGGGAAAGGGTTACCGCCGGCATCAAAAGGTGAGCCCGTTCCTCCATAAGTAAACACTCCTCCATAAATAGCAAGGCCGATGTCGGTTCCGTTTGCCAATACATTTGGCGCTACCACTAAATCGCGGCGGCGGAATTGTGTTGTTGAATCCGGCAAGCCGTCGGTGATAGGGCCGTTAGCGCTGGCAGTGAGCACCAGGCTATTGTTTGCCACACTTACCGAAAATACGTTGATCTTATCTACGTACTGTTGTATTGCAGTACTATCGATATAGCTGCCGGTAAATTTATGTCCTACACACATGTAAAAATTATTGTCGGGCAATAAGTATAATTCGCCCCCGGTAGAGCATACCATCGGGCTTTGTCCCCAGATAATGGATTTTTTAAATCTGCCCGGGTTGTTTGCTTTAACTGCTGCAATGGCGCTGTCCATCTGCATGCGCATAAAATAGCTGTAAGTTGTTCGTGCGCTGTCGCCACCAGGTAAAGCACCGTAACCCCCGCAGGCGTACAAATAACCATCTTTTGCGGTATGTGCAAGGTTGGTGGAAAGAAATACATTGGCTGTATCGCCGCCATAGTTTGGAATAGCGAGGCTATCCAATTGTCCGGAAGCGGGATCGAAAACAAAAATAAACTGATTGGCTTTTAATTTCGGAAAGTCCTGGCCCGGTTCGCTGAAATTGTGAAAGCCGTTGGTACGGCCGCTGAACATAAGCCAGTTGCCTTTATAATTTTCGAAAACGAACGATTGCAATTGTGGCAATTTTGCATAATTAGGATTGTTATCCAGTGTAACAGTGAATGAAAATTCAGGTTTTGCTGCTTTGTTTTTTGAAGGCCCGCAGCTCCAAAGTGAAATAGCGATGAGGGCTAATCCGGGGATGATCAGTTTGTTTTTCATGTGGTTAGTTAGTTTTTTGTTGGTTTGTAATAGCTAAAATAAAACAATAATTTATAACTGCAAGTTTATTCCTTGTAAATAGAAAAGTGTTCGAATGTTTGTTGAAAAAAAGTACATCATTAGCTGATGTGCTTTACACAAACTCTTTTGTTTCTTTTGTTTTTTTGTGGTTTTTATTTGCCTGTTTTTTTATGCACTACATCTTATGTTTCTTTATGCCTTATGTGATAGGGCCCTTGCGTCTGCACACCTGTTGTTCGCATACATAATTCCGCAGTTCAGCACATTTTTATTTTCAGTTTTAGGAGTATAAGTAAATTGCCGCGTTTATTTAAAACAACAATAAAAAATATATTATGAAAAAATTACTACGATCTTTTACAGCAATGCTTTTTGTTGCCTGCTTTTTAATTTCCACGTCTTCAAAAGCACAATTCACACAATTGTATGATTTTACCGGTAATGGCGCTTTTACAGGCAATGGGCCTGTGCGTGACCAAAACCTAATTGAGATTGGTGGCGTGATGTATGGCATGACAGGTAATGGCGGATTGCATGGCATGGGCGTGTTCTTTAAAGTAAACCCGGATGGAACCGGTTATACCAAGATCATGGATTTTGGTGATCCCGGAATGCCACGCGCGCCTTATTGCTCTTTTATGTATGATGGTACCTGGTTGTATGCAACCTCTTTTGGCGGTGGAACAAATGGCTCCGGCTGTATCTTTAAAATAAAACCGGATGGTACTTCTTATACCGAGCTGCATTCTTTTACCAGCGGCAGTGCAGAAGGAACAAATCCTTCCTGTACGCTTGTTTCCGACGGCACTTACCTGTATGGCATGAATGCATACGGCGCTGCCGGGGAAGGTTCTATTTATAAAATTATGACTGACGGAAGCAACTTCACCTTGCTGCATACTTTTGCAGGCGGAACAGCGGATGGCGGTTATCCGTATGGCTCACTTACGGTTGTAGGCGGGTTTGCTTATGGAATGACCAATCACGCAGGTGCAAACGACAAAGGTATTGTATTTAAAGTGGCTACGGATGGATCCACCTATGCAAATCTACTGGATTTTGATGGGAGCAACGGAAGCGCACCCGAAGCCAATTCTTTTTATTACGATGGTACCTTCCTGTATGCAACAACGCCTTATGGTGGAACGTATGACAACGGCGTAATGTTTAAGATGATGCCTGATGGAAGCGGATATGCAAAGCTGTTTGATTTTCAGAGTAACGTAACGGGAAGCCAGCCTTCCGGGCATTTTATCTCTGACGGAACATATTTGTATGCAACCACCGCGGCCGGTGGTGCAGGTAATTATTACGGAAGTGCATTTAAGATCCTGCCCGACGGAACAGGCTATACCAACCTCTATACCTTTAACGGCTATAATGGAAGCGCGTCATACAGCTCTTTTATTTCCGATGGAACCTATTTGTATTCAATGATGAACAGCGGCGGAACAAATAACGCGGGGATCATTTATAAAGTGATGCCTGACGGAAGTAATTATACAACATTGTTTAATTTCGCCGGGAATATTAACGGGGATGCACCTCACGGTAATATGGTTTTCGACGGTACTTATTTATACGGAACAGCGTATGATGGCGGTTCACACAATTTTGGCGGGATCTATAGGATAAATCCCGACGGAACCGGTTATACATTGCTGCGTGATTTTATTTTTAACGATGGATACAATCCAACCGGATCACTTTATTACGATGGTACTTATTTGTACGGAACTTCCACCGGCGGCGGGACAAGCTACCAGGGAATCATTTTCAGGATGATGACAGACGGATCAAATTACAGCGTGATCTACAGCTTTAACAATACCAACGGATACTATCCGGGCAGCGGCGCACTGATCAGCGATGGAACCTATTTATACGGCACAACACAATATGGAGGCGCCAACGGAAACGGAACTGCCTATAAAGTAATGACCGATGGAAGCAATTTTGTTGATCTTCATGATTTTGATAATGCGAATGGAAACATGCCGGGCGGCCTTGTCAGCGATGGCACCGCATTATACGGAATGACCTATAGCGGTGGAGTAAACGATTTGGGAGTTATATATAAACTGATGCCTGACGGTACAGGATTTACAAAACTGATGGATTTTGATGGGATGGCAACAGGAGGACATCCGAGCGGAGGCTTAACCTATAACGGCACTTCTCTTTATGGGATGACACTTACCGGTGGAACCGGCACGATCGGAACAATTTTTAAAATTCAGCCGGATGGAACAGGATATACTAAACTACTTGATTTTAATGGCGTAAACGGAGAATACCCGGGGGCAGGAACACTTTTATGGCACAATGGCTATGTGTATGGAATGACCGCACAAGGCGGCGCTCACTACAGGGGACTGATTTTTAAAATTAACAGTGACGGAACAGATTATTCTATTTTGCATTCATTTAATAACAATGGAGAAGGCGCCAATCCGGACGGATCGCTGATCACTGATGGAACTACATTTTACGGAACTACTTATACTGGAGGATCCGTAGGTGCAGGAAGCATTTTTAAAATCTGTCCGTATGCAACACACACGCAATCACCGGTTATTTGTGCCGGGCAAAGCCTTACAATTGGCAGCAATACCTATACCGTAAGCGGTACCTACAACGATACCATCAATGCAATTGCTGCATGTGATAGTATTGTAACCACTAACCTCACAGTATTGGCCCCGGTAACCGGTACAATTAATCGGGATGTATGCAACGGTGGATCTGTAACAGTGAATGGAATTACCTATACTTCCGGCGGAACCTACACCCAGGCAATAACGGGAGGTAGTGCCAGCGGTTGCGACAGTACACTAATCATTCATATTAACATGCTGAGCCCGGTTGATGCAAGCGTTTATTTTTCCGGCATTACCATGAGCGCAACTGCAGCTGCCGACAGTTACCAATGGGTGGATTGTAACAACGGCAATGCGCCCATTGCAGGAGAGACCAATCAAAGCTTTACCGCAACGGCCAATGGAAGTTATGCCGTAATGGTCACTGTTGGAAGCTGTACCGCAACATCAGTATGTAACACTGTTACATTAATAACAGGTGTTGCAGAGCTTACATCAAAAAATACAGTAACCATTTATCCAAATCCAAGCACCGGAGCTTTTACAATCAAAGCAAATACAGAAGGAACGTATGTGCTTGTGAACAGCCTGGGACAAACGTTGGAAACATTCAGGTTAACTGCTGCGGATAATTATTCGTTTAAGATCGATAATGTGGAGAATGGCGTTTATTATATTAAAAATGATAAAGGAACGGTGCAACAGAAAATTGTTGTGACGAAATAGTTTTCTTAAATCAATCAGTAATGAAAAATCCGGTTAACAGCCGGATTTTTTTTGTTATTGAGTGAAGGAATAAAATATTATTTAAGAATTTAACTTTCTTCGTCAACTTTAACTGTAGTTTCCGGACTTTCTATAGATCTGTCACTCCACCAACGTTCAGAACAATAGTCGGCAAGTATTTTTGTTCGACTTTTTAAGTCTGTTTTGTTAAATCCTTTACTCGTATCTATAGAAGAACCAAGTCTTTTTGTCATTGAAAAAAGGCTTCTATCGTATCCATCAATTTTGTCTATAGCATTTTTATTTTGAACACTTGAATTTAATCCTTTTTCTAATACTGTTAAATTTCCAATGGTATGTTCGTAATCAATAAAGTCTTCCTTATTATCAAAACCTAAAGCTGTTGGTGCAAACGTAGGGGTTTGAGAAAGAATATGTTCAATGTTTGGTGTTTTGCTTACTAAATCTTTCATTTCTGTAATGTCGAAGTCCTTATTGTTAATGTATTCGGAATAAGTAATGAAAATATGATTTAATGCACGATTTCCATAAATACCTCTGGATAAATTAGACTGAAATTCTTCCTTAGGCATCCATCGATTATTAAACCATACGAGCCAATTTTCAATATCGTCAATTTTTTTCTGGTCAATGTCAAAAACCAACCTGGAAATATCTGCTTTTGGGTCTGTTCCTCTTGTCTTGTATACTCGAACTTCAATAAGTTCAATCAAGTCAAAGAAATTAAATTTTTCTCTTCCTTTGCCTGAAAGTCCTTGGTCCAGTAGCCCTAGTTTCTCTAACTTTATTATTAATGGATAGAGTGTAGCAGATAAGTTTAGGACAACAAATAGTTTAAAGTATTTAGGATCTGTTTGAGCACGTTCAATTACATTCTTACAATTTTGAAAAAATTCTTTTAAGCTTGTTATATATGAATTGATAAATTTTTCAATTTCGGGATAATAACTATCAGTTACTTCATTTCGATGTTGGGTTAATTGTTTTTTTAAATATTGAAGAACATAATTGGCTGTAGGGTCATAGTTTTCATTACTGTAAGTTACAAAATGATATCGCATAAGATTATCCTCATTGAAATCTCGGTTTTTGATTAGGTTAATTCCCAATTCTTCGCCAAGATGTTTAATGTCATCATAGATTTCAAAAATGTCACTAAAATGGTCATTAATAGTGTTGTCAAGTTTTTTATTTAAATAACGATTTGAAAAATATATTAAAAGACTTTTTGCTTTTTCCATATTGGAAAGGGGTTTTCCTCGGTCGTTGACAGTTTGGAAAATTCGAATTGCATCACCCTCAGAATTTTCAACAAATTCCATTACTTCCAGTTTTTCTACAGACTTTAAAAATTTCAATTTGTCTTCAATTTGATCGACTTTAAAATTGATTTCTTCTATTGCGTCTTTTAAAAATCTTTGGCTTTTGTTTTGAGGTTCACCAACTTTACCTTCAAGTATATTTATGAAAAATTGTTGATCTCGGTTTAATGGAATTATTCTATATCTTTCATCCTCTTTGAGATAGAACCTTTCGTAATAAGATGCATCTTTTTCAGATAATTTTTTGATTAAGGAACTTATTATTAATGTCGTTGTTGTTGTTCTCTGTTGCCCATCTACAACATAAAATTTTTCGTCATCTTCCATTGATTTAGATAATACTATCGTTCCTATATAGTGATTGGAATTTGATTCTATTGATTCAATGATATCATCGAATAAATCTCTAATGTTTTGAACTTCCCATGCATATCCTCTTTGATATTTTGGTATCTGAAAAAAACGTCCGTTAAAAAAGTCTTTGATTTTAATACTTGCCATTTTTTGTCTGTTATTTATGATATAGTTAGAATTTTGCTAGATTTGCTGTGAAATGATCATTGTTTATTCAAGAAAAAATATAATTGCAATATTCAACCATTTTTCCCACATTCCAATGGACACTTTTCCACCTCCAGGACATTTTCTTAAAATTTGGTTTGAAAAGGAAAATAAGGTCCCGAAAACCTTGATCGGTAAGGCTTTTTGTATTTAATAATGATTCATTAAATCATCACATGTTTTTTCATTAAAACCTCTTTATAACGGGTCCAACTGACCTAAATCATGTGCTGAAACTGACAGCCGTCATTGCTAACAAACACAATCCTTCGCAATTTTGTTTTCATAAACCTTTAAAACTAAATGTTATGAAAAAAAATATTTTTGGATTTGTATTCATCGCACTGATTTACATTTTCCCTTTCCGTTATGCGTTTCTTGCGCCAACCTCTTCTAATGTTTTAAATCTGCTGAGCATTGTTGTCACGATCATCGGCACTCTTATTTTTATGGGAGTGATGATGACGGATGGAAAAGATGTGCAAGAGCAGGCAATTGAAAAAGCAGTGGATGAAACGCACACTCATAAGCATGCAGCATGAAAAAAAACATGGGGAAATGGGATAGAAGTATTCGCTTTTTCCTGGGTGTTGCCATTATTGTGCCTGGCGCTTATTTAAAAAGCGTGTGGGGCGCTATTGGCGTTATCCCTTTGCTTACAGCGCAAAGCGGCGTATGCCCTGTTTATGTACTTTTTGGCATCAGTACATTGAAGAATACAAAACACCGCTGTTAAGAAAAGCTTTATCTTTTGTTAGGTACGATTGGCCTGCATCTTTGTACCTTAGTGGAAATAAACAAAAACATGTTTAGTCATACAGGAACCGACCGCACTTTCAGGCACAATATCCGGCTGGCCGGCATATTATCACTTACTGCCGGCTTGGTAAACGTAACAGGCTTTTTAGCGTTTGCTGTTTTAACAACAAATGTAACCGGGCATGTGGCTTCGTTTGCCGAAAAGCTGATGCTGAAAGATTTTTCAGCAGCGCTTAAAGTCGGTTTGTGGATGCTGATGTTCCTGCTTGGCGCTTTTTTCTCCAGTCTTTTTATTGGCAGGCCCGGAAGGAATATCCGTTATGCTTATGCATTTCCTTTCCTGGTGGAAGTGATCATCCTTTTGTTTATCGGCTTTTACAATGATGAGATATCTGATACGGCTACCGGCTTTTTTGCAGGCGGGCTGCTATTTGCCATGGGCATTCAAAATGCCACTGTTTCCATAATTTCCGGCTCGGTAGTGCGTACCACCCATCTTACCGGTATGTTTACTGATCTCGGAATTGAGCTGGCCGAAAAATTACAAAAAAGATATACCGAAAAAATCATTATCCGTCAAAAGATCAATCTTCGGCTGGTCATCATTGTGTTTTTTTTTGCAGGGGGTATTTCCGCCGCTTTTTTATTTCCGGTACTTAAGTTTAAAACATTTTATGTTCCTGCCGCTTTGCTGATCTTCGCAATATTTTTTGATATGTTCAGGGAAAGCATCGTTCATGCCTGGAACGATAGAAAGAAATAATAGCAGCTCTACACCCGCTTACACATTTTATTCAGGCGCGGGCCTTACTCAGATCTTCCCCCTGACGATTTTGTTCTTCCAGTGTCCAGCCATCCGTGATGCTGGTTTCCAGCCATGTTGTGCCCGATTGCCGGAGCACCTGTATTCCCAGCCCATATACCTCAGCAAAACGTTGTTCAAGTTCTGTTACCGTCATTACAGGCGTGATCGCTATTTTCCCGGTAACCTCAGATCTCCTGCATTTGCCAAATGTGATCTCATTATTTTTAATATTTTTTTTAGAAGAATCTGCGTCGGCTTTATGCAAACCCCGGAAAAATTCAAGTTTCAGGTATGGGAAAACCTGGTTAAACTCTTCCTGTATTGTTGAAATTTTTATATCATCAGTGATTATTATTTTCATTTTCTGATTTTGTATTTTATTTAATTTATCCGGCAAAAGCGCTTCACTAAGAAGTATGGTTTTATCCATTATCATGTTCGTGCAGAGTAAGCAGGGGAGCTTTTGTATGAAAAGCCATACGTTTGCTCATAGGCTCCTGGAATAGATTTTGAAAAAAAGAATGCGTATGAGGGATCATTGCCACCATGTCGATCTTTTGTTCTTCCACAAATTGATTGATCCCTTCAACAACATCTTTATTGCTCATGAAATGGAACGAATGATCGGTGCCTTCCAGCGAATGCTCCAGTTTTATTCCTTCCGCGGCTTTGTCCATAGAAGGGATTTCTTCGCCTTCCGGGACCACATTCAGAATGTAGATGTGAGATTGAAACAATCCGGCAAGTTCTTTTAAAGGTGCTAGCGCCAATTTATTGTTTGTTTGATTATAATCTGAAGCAAAAGCTATTTTCTTGATGCTGGTAAATTGTACATGGCCATCTATTGCCAGCACCGGGCAATTTGCTTTTTTTATAAGCGTTGTTGTAATGCTGCCGATCAGCTTTTCGGTGAGAATCCCGGTACCTTCCATTCCCATCACGATCAGGTCGGCGTTACATTCCTTTGCATATGAATTGATCTCTTCCACGGGGAAGCCAAACTCACATTCGCACCGCACAGACAGCTGCTCTCCGTATTTCATATCCAGGCGCTGTTTTATTTTTTGCAGCTCGTTCATCGCCTCTTTTTCTATTTCTTCAGTTGGCATTGCAATGGGAGCTTCCGCAGGAACTACCGGAATGTTATACACATGGAAAAGAACCAGTTTTGCATTGGCAGCTTTTGCTATTTCTGCTGCATAGTCAATGGCATTATCTGCGGATGTTGAAAAATCCGTGGGAACGAGAATTGTTTTCATGACAATTTAGTTTTTATGAATGATGGATAATAAATGATCAAGCGAATAATGGTCCCATGCCGGAGGGATTGCGAGTAAAAAAATAAGCAATGCCAGCCGGGGGAAAACATGGCGTGTATCCCACATGGGAGAAACAATGCCAAATCCTATGGAAGCAACAACCAGGTCGAGCCCCAGGAGAGATAAGCTCCAATATTCAAACAACCCGGTAATAAGGAATAAGCCACCAATCAGCTCTGCATAGGACGTAAACCATGCGCCGCATACAGTAAAAAAATGCGGAATGCCTTTGTTTGCAAACGAGCTTTCGTACGTGTCAATTACATTTGATGTTTTTACTTTAAATACTGCATCATATCCCTGGAAGAAAAAAAGGAGCCCCAGGAATACCCTTGCTATCAATGCTGCTATTGATTCGTGATGTTGAGTGAGTGTATCCATTTTTTTATGATCTGTGAAACAAAATTAAGCCTTGCTTAATGACTGTTGAATGAGGGAAGTCAGAAGAGAGGATGATCGTTATCATCAATCCCGCTTTATTGTATGAATAATTTGTGCCATTCGGCGCCTGAACAGCTCTAATTGCTATTATTTAAAAAAATAAATTATTGCGGAGAGAGGAATATATGGTGCGAAGCTATAGTGGAAATTGGCTGCAATTGCGAACGTATCGTATTATCATCTTAAATAATAAATTGAAATCGTACGTACGCTTTTCAAAACATGCTGCTGCCAATTTATAAAAAATAATAGGATAGTCATTCTGCAGACGATTTCGGCCTGTGCAGTAATAGCGGGAATGAGCGGCAGAGAATTAAAATTTCGAAGCGACCAACCGCATACGCGAAATTAACCGCGGTTTTCCTGGAGCGCCAGCGGAAGGAAAAATTACCTTACAGGCAGAAAAGGTTTTTGTTACTTTTTGCCTTCAAAAAGTAAAAGTACAGACGAACAGCTTTAATTTTTCAGCTTCGCCAGCTTATCATGATTTAAAATAGTGATGGAGCTTCCCGAGATCTGGATGAATTGCTCCTCTTTAAAATCACTAAGTGTACGGATCACTGTTTCTGTTGCGGTTCCTACAAGATTGGCAAGATCCTCCCTGGAAATGTTCATGCTGAATTTTTGATCCCCCTCTTTTTTATATTTGTCAGAAAGTTTGATCAGGGCTTCTGCTACTCTTTTCCGGACGGAATTATAGGCCAGTTTTACCAGCTGCATTTCATTTTCACGTAAATTATCCGAAAGTATTTCTATGAATTTACGGGAAATTTCCGTGTTCTTATAAAGGAGAGAGAAAAAATCCTCCTTCGGAAGCATGTATATTTCCGAATCTTCCAGGGCAGTTGCCGAATTGGTATATTTTTCGTCCTGCAATATGGAAATATAACCAAAAAAGTCGCCTTCATTGTGAAGGCCCGTGATCAGCTCTTTCCCCAATTCATTGGCCTGGTATGTTTTTACTTTCCCTTTGCTGATAAAATAAATTCCTTTCGGATAACTGCCTTCCTTATAAATGTCTTCCTTTTTTTTGTACGTTCTTACATCCCGTTCCTCCGAAAGTTTTTTAAGCGAATCAATTCCTTTGGCTTCGTTAATAAAGCTGCTGATCCCTTCCAGGTTTTTTGTAAATTCTTTTTTCAGGATCTCATTTTTCTTTAAGCGGCTTTCAATCGCGTTCAGTAATTCAACATCATCAAAAGGTTTTGTAAGGTAATCATCCGCACCCATTTCCATTCCTTTCCTGAAATCACTCCGTTCTGCTTTTGCGGTTAAAAAAATAAAAGGGATGCCGGATGTTTCTTCATTTTTGGATAACATGTGCAGTACGCCATGGCCATCCAGCACCGGCATCATAATATCACAGATGATGAGATCCGGTTTTTCCTGCAATGCAAGCTCTACGCCTTCTTTTCCGTTCTTAGCTGTGACAATGCTATATTGTGCCAGCGACAGGATCTCTGCTGTATTTTCACGCACATCTTTATTGTCTTCTATTAAAAGGATTTTTTTCATTTTTTATTGAGGTATGGTGATCGTAAAAGTTGATCCCTTGTTTTCTTCGCTTTCAAAATCAATCGTGGCATTCATCAGCTCCGCATATCTTGCAACAATGTTCAATCCTAAACCCGTTCCCTGGATATGAGTAGCATTGTGCGCCCTGAAAAACCGTTCAAATAAATGTTTCTGATCTTCTTTGGTGATTCCAATGCCACTGTCTGTTACAGCTATTTTTATTGCAGCACCGGATACTTTTATGTTCACTTTAATTGTTCCGCCTTCCGGAGAAAACTTGACTGCATTTGAAATAAGGTTGAACAGGATATTTTTTAATAATTTCACATCCACCGAAGCAGACTCATTTCCTGAATGCTCCTGTGTAATAGCCTGTCCACTGATCGCCATGGATTGCATTTCGGTGATGATCTCGCCAATAAACAGTTTTAAGTTGATCTCTTCCGGCATGTTTTCCACCCGTCCTTCTTCCAACTTGCTGACAGAAAGAAAATCATTTAAAATGTCTGTCAGGTTATTAATGGCTGTTTTTATTTTGGCAACATGCTTTACCTGGTTATCCTTATCGTTTTTCTCTCCGTATTTGGTGATCAGCGAAAGGGACGACATCATGGTGGTGAGCGGGGTCCTGAACTCGTGCGAGGCCATCGAAACAAAACGTGATTTCAGCTCGTTCAGCTCTTTTTCTTTGCTGAGTGAATTGAACAGCTCTTTTTTTGTTTTTTCCAATTCAAGGATCGCTTCTTCCAGGATCAATGTTCTGTTCTTTACTTGTTTTTCCAGCTCTGCCGAATAATTCTTCAGCTTTTCCTCAGCTTGTTTACGAATAGTAATGTCCACAATAAAAGCGATCACAAATTTGCCTTCTGCATTTTCATACGGGCTAAGGCTGATCTCTACAGGGATTTCGCTTCCGTTTTTTTGTAAGCCGAAAAGGTTCATCCCGGCGCCCATGGAACGTGCATGTGGGTTCTGTCCGTATTTTTCCCGGTAGCCCGTGTGTTTTTCAGAAATCCTTTTTGGGATCAGCACTTCTATTTTTTTACCGATTAGTTCTCCTTTTTCATATCCAAATAATTTTTCTGCACTGGGATTGGTCCGTACAATATCACCTTTATCGTTTGCCACGAGAATACCTTCTGTGGCATACAGAAAAAGGGCATCGAGGCCTTGCTTCGTTTCCATTATGTTTTTTTGATTGGTCAAAGCTAATGTACAAATTTATCCGTCCGCTAAAGTAGAATGGAATAATCAACCGAAATATGATAAAAGTCATATCCGGCTATGAGTTTTTTCATTTTCCAGGGCTTTTAACTGCATCACATTTGCTTTATAAATTTCCTGTTCATGTATGACAGGTAAAAAATATCAAATGAGTGAAAACGAGCAATTGCTGCAAAATTTACTGGAAGAAAAAAAAGCAGAGTTATCGGCGAAGGAGCGAAAATTCGAGGTTCTGATCGAAAAGAACCTCGACATGCTTACGCTGGTTTCGGCGGAGGGGAAAATTCTTTATGCAAGCCCTGCACTTACACAGGTTTTAGGTTTTTCTAATAAAGAAATCCTAAGCATGAATACCTTAGATTTTGTTCATCCCGATGACATTCCTGTAAGAAAAGAAGTGGTAAATGGAATCCTCCGGTTTCCGGGAAAATCCTATTACCGTCAGCAGCAGCTACGACATAAAGATGGCACCTGGATCTGGTGTGAAGGAACTGTTACCAACATGCTTCATGAACCCGGAATTAATGCACTGATCTCAAATTTCAGAGACATTACCGAACAAAAAACAGCAGTACAGGCGCTTGAAAAAAGTGAAGAGCGCTTCCGCGAATTTTTCGAAAATGCACCGGAAGGAATTGCCATAGTGGATACAGAACGATTGGTGTTTACAGAATTTAATACCAACGCATTAAAACTATTGAAGTTCTCTCCCGAAGAAATGGTAAAGATGGGGCCTTTGGAGATCAGTCCAAAATATCAACCGGACGGTTCGCTTTCCGAAGAAAAGGCAAAATCGTATATCGCCGAAGCAATGGAAGGAAAGAAACCTGTTTTTGAGTGGCTGGTAAAAAATGGCGATGGGAAGCTGGTGTTTTTCGAAGCACGTCTTGCGGCATTGGCCAATACTTCCCCGGCAAAAATTTATGCAAGCTTTGTAGATATTACAGAACGGAAAACCATGGAGGTTAAATTGGTAAGCCACAACAGGATTCTTGCCGAGATCGCTGCATTTCAATCACACCAGGTACGAAAGCCGGTAGCAAGTTTGCTCGGCCTGATCAGTCTTGTTAATTTCGATAACCCATCCGATCCTTTTAATCTCGAGATCATATTGAAATTAAAATCCATATCCGCTATGTTTGATGACACCATTAAAGCCATCATTTTAAAAGCCGGTGAAATCAATGATGATTTGGGCAAATTATTCTGATGCTGCGGTTTATAGCACACACTAATTTTGTGGGTTTTAAATTCCAGCCTGGTATGAGTGGCGTCATCTAAAATGAACACAACTTTCATTCATTTTATAATTTCATAATAATTGATTTACACAGGAGCGATTTCATTCGTCGGAAATTAATTGAGTTCCTCTTCTTTTATTAATGCACCATTTGCATTTATGCGAATTTCGCACCATTTATTTCATCCCTAAAACGGGCTTGATATTAATAATTCGGTAATATTTCTTTAAAACGCTTTTCCTGCTTTCTCTCTACTTTTATATACAAACTAAACATAAAAAACATGATAAAAAATGAAGAAAGCCAGGCACGCATTTTAATTGTAGAAGACAATGAAATTAACCGCATCGTAGTGGAAGCGCTTTTACGGAAATATTTTAAAACCGAAAGTGTTGTTAACGGAAAAGATGCATTGCAGGCAGTGGCTGAAAAACCGTATGATATTATTTTAATGGACATTCATTTGGGAGATGGCGAATTGGATGGGGTGGAAACAATGAAGATCATCCGGAAAGATAAAAAGTACGATTCAACAAAAATATTTGCCGTTACAGCGTACTTTGATGACAGGCAATGGTTCCTCGACCAGGGATTTGACGATATGTATATGAAGCCCGTGATGAAGGAAGAAATGCTGGAAGCGATCAACACTATTTTAACTGAAAAAAACAAGACTGCAGAATTCAATAAAGCTTAGGCACCGTGAAAATAATCGAATCTACTCTTCGAATAAAAATACTGGGGCTGGCCATATTGATGTTTCTTTTGTCGGCGCTCATAGTAGTGTTTGCCGTGCTCAATTCCGCTGCGCTTAATAACCGTGATAATAAGCGCCAGCTGATCATTTCCATGCTGGAGGCGCGGAAAAATGAAAAAGATTTTTTTGCAAAAAGAGACACGCTTTATGCGGTAAAAGTAGAGAAAGCGGTAGCCGCTTTTGATTCTACTTTACTGCTGTATAAAGATACACCCGGGATACACGAAATGAAGATCGCGATGGACGATTATGCGCATTCATTTGAAACCGTTGTTAATAAAATAAAAGAAAGAGGTTTGAATGAGAACCAGGGAGTAGAAGGCCAGTTTAGGGAAGTAGTCCATTTGGTTGAAAAGATGACCCAGGATGCGGGAGAAAAAGACCTGCTGATTGCTATGCTGCAAGCGCGCAGGAGCGAAAAAGATTTTTTCCTGAGGAACAAGCCCGAATATGTTGCAAAGGTTCACAATGCGGTAGATTCATTTGAATCCAAAACAAATGATGCAGAGCTTAAATTGCTCATGTACAATTACCGTTCGGCCTTTAACAATGTGGTGAAAATTACCGGGGATGTGGATTCGGTAAAAAAAGTATTTAATGGATCCATCAGCAAGATCGAGCCATTGGTGAATGCAATGGTGCTGCAGGAAGAAGAAGAAGCAAAAGCCAGCCAGGAGTACATGCTGCTCACCATTTGCGCTTCTCTTTTATTGGGGATCATCCTCTCGCTCATCCTTTCCCGGAGCATCACCAAACCGCTTACCCATCTTCAGCTCGCTGCCGATTCCATTACAAAAGGAAATTACAATATATCTTTTGAAACCGATAAACAGGGAGAGATCGGTAAATTATCAACTGCTTTTAACAGCATGGTGGAAAGTATAAAAAAGGGAATTGAAGAAGTAAAACGGAAAAGTGATGAAGCGGAAAAAGCAGCAATTGTTGCTGAGAATAAAACCAACGAAGCGCTTGCGCTGATCAACAATACAAAAGATTTTATCTGGTCGGTGGATGCACACTACCGCATCATTACCGCAAATAAAATATTTGTGCAGTCCGTAAAGCGCGAACACGGGATCGACCTGGAAACGGGTATGAGCGCTCTTGATTTTTTACCGGAAAGAGTGAAAAAAACATTTACCGGTTTTTATAACAGGGCATTGATGGGCGAACAATTTATGGTGGAGAACTGCGATGATTTTACCGTTACCTACGTGGATGTGGAAGTATCTTTTAATCCCATTGTTACCGAAGATAATGAGATAATAGGAGTTGCTGTTTTCTCCCGCGATATTTCCGAGCGAAAGCTCTCGCAGGAAATTATTGCAACAAGTGAAAAGCGTTTGTCGTCACTCATCAATAATACCAAAGATGAAGCGATCGTATCGATTGATAAGAATTATTGCCTCGTGGTTTTTAATGAAGCCTGCAAAAACATGCTGTTCAGGGTTACAGGTAAAATCATTTATGAAGGAATGAATATGCTTGAGCTGATGCATCCGCGAATCAAACCGGTTTTCAAGAAACATTTTGATAAAGTATTTGTTGGCGAACGGTTTACGGAAGTGCTGGAAAACCAAAGGTTAAAAGACTTATTGTTTGTAGAGCTAAACTACAATCCCATCTACGACAGTGAAAACAAGATCACCGGCATTGCCATATTTGCGAGGAACATTACTGAAAATAAATTAGCGGAAATCGAATTGCAAAAAGCAAAAGAAAAAGCGGAGACAGCAAATGTTGCCAAATCCCAGTTCCTCGCCAACATGAGCCACGAGATCAGGACGCCAATTAATGGTGTAATAGGATTATCCGAAATAATTGAAACCGATTACGAGCACGATGAATTGCTGAAAAAATATGGAGGAATGATCAAGCAGAGTGGCCAGCGTTTATTAAATACGATCAGCGCAATCCTTGATATTTCAAAAATTGAGTCGGGAAAAACACAAGTAAAATTAAGCCGTTTCAATATCGCTTCCGTGATAGAAGACAATCTGAACCTGTTAAAACCATTGGCCGAAAAGAAAAATATTTTTATAAAATTTGAAAAAAATGCTTCCGGGACAATTGTTTACCTCGATGAAAATATAACACACCAGATCCTGAACAATATTATTGGCAATGCCATTAAATTTACAAACCAGGGAGAGATTTGCGTTGGATTAAACCTGGACCCGGAAACAAACATGGTAACCATTTCCGTATCCGATACGGGTATTGGAATGAGCATGGAATTTATAAAAAATAAATTATTCCAGAAATTTGAACAGGAAAGTAAAGGCAACGGAAGAAAATACGAAGGCAGCGGACTGGGATTATCCATTACTAAAACGCTGGTAGAAGTGCTCGGAGGAAATATAGTAGTAAAAAGCGAAGTTGGCAAAGGCACTACCATAACTATTTATTTTGCGCACTATCAAGCCGAACCAGAAGATACATACTTTACCAAACAACCACTGCTCCATGAACAATAAACCACAGATCCTGATTGTAGAAGACGATGAGACCAATCGTTTTATCATGCTTAAAAACCTGGAAGAATACGACTGCGATTTTGCCATTGACGGTGCAGAAGTGTTGAGGAAAATACAACAAAAAAGATACGATGTTATTTTAATGGATATAAACCTTGGCAACGACAAGCTTAATGGTGAGATTTTAATGAGGATCATTAAAATGGACCCGCAACAGTTAAATGCCAGAATTATTGCTGTTACCAGTTATGCTATGGATGGCGACAGGGAACATTTTTTACAGGCTGGCTTTGATATGTACCTTTCCAAGCCGATTCTCAGGAGAGAATTGCTGGAAGCGATCGACCATGCACTTAAAATGCAGGTTTCACATTAAAAAAACGGAAGAAGCTTTTTTCTCACGTTGCAAGTGAAGCTTTGAGATTGTATATTATCATTTTTTTTTTCTTAAATGCCTGAGCCTGTGTTTTAATCACCGGTTTAATCTCCCTGTTAGCAGCCGCTAACAGCGCATGCAAAAAAAATTAAAAACAACTGCTTTCCTGAACACAAACTTTTTTTCTGGTCATAAAACCTGTCCACGGGTATCCGTTTAAAAAAACAAGCTCCTTACTTTTGTGTAATCCCCTATTACTTTAAATACATAAATTATGAAAAGATTACTATTACTTACTTTGCTAAGCGCGCTTTCATTGGTGATGAAAGCGGGTGATGACTTTAGTTTTAAATACGGTGAAAACGACATCGGGTTTAAGCTGGTTCCTGATAAAATAAATGTGAGGCTTAACCAGCCGATGACCCAGGAGCTGCTACTGGAAACGCTTCACAACAGTATGCTTGTCTCCGACGATAGAGAGCACCGTACCAATTCTATTTGGATACTGCAGCTCGATAAAGACTATACGCTGGAGGATCTTAATAACCTTATTTCCACTCTTGATAAAAATACAGTAGTTGATTTTGCATCTCCCGTGCTGGATTATAATGGTGCTCTTTCTGCAATGACTACGCAGATCATCATGAAGCTTAGCCCGGATGCAGACCCCGGCGCATTAAATGATATCTGCGATGCAGATGGCTTAACCGACCTCGGGGCCAGGGATAATCTGCCGGAAGATATACACATTATACAGCTGCCGAAAGAAGATGTGAGCAAACAATTTGATTATGTCCATGACCTGGTGGGCATCTCCGTTTATGCACAGCCCAATCTGCTTCGTTACATGCACCAGTATACTTTTAATGATCCCATGTATGCAAGCCAGTATGCTTTAACAAAAATTAATGCTGCCGGAGCCTGGACACATACACCTGGTGGAACACCAACAATTAAAATTGCGGTGATCGATGTGGGAATTGATCTTACACATACCGACCTGGCCACACAATTTGTAACGGGTTTTGATGCCACGTATTATCCGCCTTCAGGAACACCTCCTGCCGGATCACAATCATTGCTGGATACTCATGGCGGTTATGCAAATGACGATTCTCACGGTACCATGTGTGCCGGCGTAATTGCTGCAAAAGCAAACAACAGCAATGGCATTGTGGGCCTTGCATATAATTGCAAGATCATGCCCATCCGGTACGGGTATAGCTATAATTCCACCACCATCATTACTGATGATGAGTTGATTGCCGCGGCCATTCATTATGCCCGCACGCAACAGGCGGATGTGATCAGTAATTCCTGGGGCGGAGGTTCTCCTTCGCCGTCTGTTGAAGCAGAGATTCATTCTGCCATACTCAATGGCAGGCTTGGAAAAGGCTGTCCTGTTTTTTTTGCCGCCGGTAACGATGGCAGTACCACGCTTCCATGGCCCGCTTACTTACCGGATGTAATTGCGGTAGGAGCTACGGATGCAAACGACGACAAAGCCAGCTTTTCAAACTATTCCACGTACCTGGACATCAGCGCACCGGGAGATGGAATCCTCACAACAGATCTTTCCGGCGCGGCCGGAGATAATACAGCCAACGGCGGCGCGGGTGATTATACCACCGTTTCCGGAACATCGTTCGCATGTCCTTATGCAGCAGGATTAATGGGGCTTATCTTATCTGTTAATCCCGGGCTTACACAAGCAGATGCACGCATGGTAATAGAAAGCACCTGTACTGAAACCGGCGGATATTCCTATAATACAGATCCTGTTAACCCGAGTAAGAACTGGAGCGACGAGCTGGGGTATGGACGGATAAATGCACAGGCGGCGGTTGTAAAAGCATATTCTTTATTAGTGACCACCACTGCGCCTTTTAATTATTCAATGCTGGGAGAACCCGCTCCGGCCTGTTATAACAATGAAAAAATGCCTTATTTTGATATCACCGTCACCGGGGGAACACCGATTACGGATATCACGAATACGTTTAAATATTTTACATTAAATTATTACAATTCCAGCAGCTATGTTCCTACCAATACCTATTCGTATATCAATGGTGAGAATGAGATCATTACGCAGGCATCTCCAGGTTCAGGCATTTCAGCAGGCAATACAAAGCGGGTTTATTTAAACCAGCTAAACTTGCTTGCACAAAACCAGTTCCCCTATACCGCCGTCATTTATGTGGATGCAATTGAAAACGGTAATATACATCATAACCTTGGCGCAATTACAGTGATAGTACAAAGCGCTACCAGCATTACAATGCCTACAAATATTTATGGTTGCCAGGCTGTGCAGCTTTCATTACAGCCTTCCGTAACCGTTGCCAACTCCAACGCGCAAACGGCGTACAGCTGGAACCTTGGTTCTTTTACAGGCATTAATACCAACACGCTGGGTGCTGTTATTACTTCACCCGTTGGTGATGGCCCTGTTTCGTTAACAGTAACAGATGCGGATGGATGCGTGAGCAACCACGTTAGCACCGTGCATTTTACAGACATGGTGATTTCAGGAAATGCAACCGTTAAAAAAATGTGTACCGGCGATGCGCCCAGCCCTATCGGTGCATCTGTATCCGGCACAAATGGAGCCTGTACCTATAGCTGGAGCCCGGCTGCCGGCTTAAGCAATCCGAACATCCTCAATCCCAATTTCACAGGAACGGCCACAGCAGGCACTTATACTTACCAGCTTACCGTTACCGATGTTGGCGGCGGCGGTTGTACGCTTAGCCGTACCTTTTCGGTGGACGTAAGCTCTCCGCAAACCGGTATTTCTATGACTTCTAATATTTTCCACGCCTGCCCGGGATACCCGGTGGTATTAACAGGTACCTTTACTGGGCCGTACAGTACATTCTCATCGGTGTTCTATCTCGATGGCGCTAATAATATATATCCTGCCACGGTGTCGGGATTAACGGCTACTGTCACAGTAAGCCCAATCGTACCAACAACGTATGCACTTATCGCTGTTGACCCTTATGGCTGTACCAACAGCAATACCATCACGGTCACTGTTAACAGCAGCTATAGCTTATCGGCAAGTGCCGGACCGGATGTGGTTGGCTGCGCAAGCCCGTTAAAGCCAATTAATTCAACTGTTACGGGCGGAACCGCGCCGTATACTTACCAGTGGATGCCGGGAAACAGCACTACCGACAATATTAGTGTATCAGGCACACCGCAAACATACACGCTTACCGTTACGGATAACAACGGATGTAAAGCAACCGACCAGGTAGCTGTAACTTCCAATCCGGCATTTCATCCGGATTTTCTCCCTATTTACAGTGTGGTAATGGGGCAAGCAGTACAGGTATTACCTCCGGGTGTATACCAGGGAGCCTGGACTACCGGTGGAACGCCTCCTTACACATACGAATGGACACCGCACCACGATTTTACAAATCCTTTTTACATTTGGCCTACTACCATTCCACTTGTACAAACCATAATGCCAACCCTTACCATTACGGATGCCAATGGTTGCCAGCAAAAGCTCAATGAATATTTGCTGACGTATGAAACACCTTCACCGCCGGAGATCTACGAAGAATCTGACCCTTGCAGCGGACGGCAGATTTGCGTGGATGTGAATCCCGGTGTAGGATTGGTATACAAAGGAGACCGCGATGCCAGCGGAAGTGCTATTGATCTGAACAACCCTGCAGCTGGTAATGTATACAACCCCGAGGGATATGTTACCAACAGCTTTACATATAGCCCTGCTCCTGTAAGCACTTCGGCAAACTGCGCTACTTTTAGCGCGGGAACAACGGCTGTTGCCATTACCCTTACACAGAATACCACCAACGCAATGCCTGGATCTAACTTACAAACACCGCCTACTACTTTTAATTACACATTTCCGATACAGGATAATGCAAGGCATTTGATGATTGCGTTGAAAAATAACCTGGATATGGTTTATGTAGGTACCGATCAGTTACTGCACTGTTATACGCAGGGGCTTTATGGTAGCTGGACATATTCTAAGATCATACCAACCAACGGTTGGGGCAGTGTGCGCGTAGAAGGCTGGCTGGCACAAAACACAAACGGAAGCAGGGTGTTCTTTAAAGGTACCGATCAGCACCTGTACAGCATTTTGCATAATTCAAGTACAGGCGGCTGGTCGCTGGAATCATACACAATTGGTGTTACCGTAAAAAGTGATGTGGAGTGCCGCGATGGCGCTGATGAAGTGTATTATGTAGGGAACGATAACCTGCTGCACAGGATCTACTACGCATCGCATGCATGGCATTACGAAGCGATAACGCCGGTAGGCGGCTGGAACGGAATCTCAATTGATGGTTCCATTGTAGTGGAGCCCACACCGGGCACGCATGTATTTTTTAAAGGAAATGATTTGCAGCTATACAATACCTGGGGCGGCACGCTTACTTCACCAAATGTGACGCTAATGCCTACGATGAACGGCTGCGCCGGAGAAGTTATTTACAACCCCAATAATGCGGGCTTATACTTTAAAGGATTTGATGATAAGATCCATGCGATGCAATGGAACTCAAGTATGGGTTCCTGGCAGGAAGGGGTTATGAATGCAGCAACCAGCTATGCAGTGGATAATTACCTTGCTTTTGATCCCGCTGCTAACAGGCTTTTCTATCAGGCGTATGATCGTTCGATTCACAATATATATCCATATAACGGACAAAATTACGACGGGCCGATCGACGGAGGATATAATCACTCGGTAGCAGGCGATGTGATCTACAACATCAGCACAGCTAACGGTTTTTATATTGGCCAGGATAAAGAAGTTTACGAGTTTATATGGGATGGAACTTCCTATACTCCCGGCTGGTACAGCCATGCATTGTGGTACCAGGCACCTGCAAATACATACGCAAAAACATGCACCAACCAGTACCGCGCACTTATGACTGCCGCTAACCCGGATGACGATGGAAGCGGGGAGCAGCCGGTTGTAAGTGAGCTGCTGGATCCGAATAGTGTAAATGTGTATCCGAACCCAAGCGAAGGACAGTTTACCATCGAGATCAACAGCGGAACAACAGCGGTGATTGATGTGTACAATGCAGTTGGTGTGAAGGTACGCAGCATCCAAAAGGAAAAAGATAAATCAGCGTATGAGCTGGATCTTACAGGAGCTGCGAAAGGTATTTACATGATTACTGTTTTGTCGGACGGAAAACATACCAGCAAAAAAATCATTATTAAATAAGAGTTTGTTTTGTGATTATTAAAAAAGCTCCTTCTTTTGAAGGAGCTTTTTTACGCAAGTCTAAGGGCAAAAATAAAAGGAATCGAGAAATCGGTTCCTTTTTGTTTTTCTTGGCTATGTGCTTAAAAATCTTAATTTTATACAAAAGACAAAGTATTGCAACAAAGTATAAAATTGGGAATATTGTAAAATTTGTATTTGGAGAAACTCCGAGATACAAGGTTGTAGTAACTAAAGAGCAACCAAGAGAAAGAAAGAATATGCCTCCATCAGAAGTACCAGAAGGCTACAACTATTTAATTGTTGAAAATTCTTTACGTCCCGGAGATCAGATTACTCCTTTTGTACCAGTAAACGAGCAACATTTGGAGCTAATTTCTGAAAATTAATGTGCTGAAACACAATTGATTAGATGGTTTATGTGGATATGCGTTTTGAAATATTTAGACTATGTATAATTAATAACATTTACAATATTTTTGTAAATAATAATAATATTAATTATCTTTGTTATAGAATTACGAGGGAAACCTCACATTTAAAATTGGCTTTACAACTTCGATAGCAATTGCAGCTTTCCTACTTGTTTAAGCCAATTTTTTATTTTATTCCTATCCACATACAGAATCTCTCCTTTTGACATTGCTATCGTCAATAAATCCTCTAATTGGTTATTGGATCGTGTATGTATACTAACAATCACGTTTGCCCTATAACGACCAACCGTTGTATTGTGCTTTATGACAACAATAGCGGTTTCTCTCTTGGCATCCTTCAGTTCAGTAAAAATCACCTTTGAATTAGGTTGAGTAACACTTTCTATTACAACTATAGGATTATGAACTGAAGACAGAAGTGTATGTAAGTGTTTGCATTGTAATTCGTGCCCCTCATCTTGTTTGTTTTTTATATTTCCAACTGCCTTATTCAAAACAACCTGGGTCAGATATATTGGTAAGTCATCAATACCTGTAGAAAGTAAGCTTTTTGATGGATTTCCTATGTGAAAAATCTGCTCACGAGTCGCAAAAGTAAAGCCATTGATTTCAAATTCTTTTATTTCCCTAACAAATCGCTCTTCTAATGTCTCCTCAATAGATTCTAATGAAATAATTATTTCTTCTTTAGATGGTTCTGCCTCTTCCACAAAATTGATTTTTAATAATAATAAGCAAGTATGGTGAAAATCTAAAGACTATTCAAAGAATATATTGCTTATTTCCAACTGCTATTATGAAAATACAGAAAAGAATTGAGATTTGTCATGAGGAATCGCTCCAGTCCAAAAGGAAAGGAGTATCCCAAGAAAAAATGTTTAGCAAATTTTTTCGTAAGCAATTTCAGTCCACGTATGTGTATGAGTGATAAACATAAAAAAGCTTTCGCAATAAAAAAGCAAACTGCCACAGATGGCACAAAAGAAAACAGGAGTCCGGGTGTAAAAGAAAATAGTTAAAATAATTCGCAGATTTATATCATTAAACAGGCAATTATTTAAAATAATCTGTAGCCGGGTGATCCTAAATGTGATTTGGCGGGACCAATCTGCCGGTTGGTTGCGCCATCTTAAGATTGGTATCGTCAAACAGGCAATTATTTTAAATAATTGGTTGCCGGGTGATGCTAAATCTGACGTGGCGGGATCAATCTGCCGGTTGGTTACGCCAACCTTAAAATTAATATCATTAAACAGGCAATTATTTAAAATAAACCATCGGTTATTTTAAATAATTGCCTGAATATCTGAAAATAAGATCATTATTTTTTATTGCATCTCCACAATTTTCTTCATCATTGATCTTCCGTCGATGGTGATTTTTACAAAATATACGCCTGCGTCGTAACCGCTCTCTTTCGCAGAAAATACAAAATGATAATTTCCTGCCGGTTGATCCATATGTACAATTGTGCTTATTTTTTCTCCTATCGCATTGTATACTTCTACGTTTACTGAAGAATTTGCAGTTAATGCATAACTTATTTCTGTATGATCATAATAAGGATTCGGATAAACGCTGATGGATAAATTTGCATTTAGATCCTGTACACCCGTATGCACAGAGATCGTATAATTATAATCAGCAGATGTGGAGGTGCACCCGGCCACAGTTATACTTACCGAATAAGTGCCATCCTGCACCGGCACATAATACATACTGGTTGCTCCCGGTATGGCAACTCCATTTAAATACCATTGATTGCCGGTAGTTGCAGCCGAGTACAAGGTATCCCCTCCCTGCATAATCACAGGAACGGACGGATACAGGTTCATGGTGGTTGTTACCGCTGCAGATGTAAGAGATCCGCAGGCATTGCTGTTGGTTACTGTAAAATTCCCCGAATAATTAACGGTGATGTTTTGTGTTGTATCGCCGGTAGACCAGGTATTTCCGGTTGCGGTAGCCGAAGTTAAGATCACTGAATTACCCTGGCAGAAAGAAAGAGCGCCCGAAGGTGTAATCATTGCAACCGGGGCAACATCCACCGTAACTGTAATTATTTGCGGAGCGCCGGCACAATTCATAGATACAGGCGTTACCGTATACGTCAGCGATTGTGCAACCGGCGATAAGTTAGTAAGTACATCTGCAATAACATTTCCGGTTTGTGCAACAGTACTTTCCCCGTTTGTGTTTACATTGTTTGTTGCATACCAGGAATAGGTGGCCGGAATAGTGCTCGTCAGTGCAATGTTCAGCGGGTTGCCGGTACAGATTGTTGCGGTTGTAGCGTTCGTCATCACCGGGTTTGGCAATGTGATCGTTTGTATGATCGTATCATTTGAAGGCACAGGATCGGTTATTCCGTTCGGGCTGGAAACCCATGCTTTTATAACGTTTATGCCGGCAGTAAAAACATCGTTCCCCAAAAATACAGAAGTAGTATCTAAGGAAATTAAGTTGCCCGACCAGCTAACCGGTGTTTGAATAACACCGTTCACCGACCAGTTAAATACTGCCGTGTGAAGACTTAGCGGCCCGGTATTTTGAAAATGCACGCTCACTGATTGTGAAACACTGCAGGCATTTACAAATGGGTGAAAACTATTTAACGCGGCATCCACAGTAGGGCAGTTACACTCGTCAGCGCCAATATCGGGCGTGGTTGTGCTTCGGGGATCACCGTCAATATCATCGGTAATCCCGGCAATTGGAATTCCATGATTGCTCAACACTGTATCCATGTTTAAATGCAGATCGGTAGCTGAATAGAACGATGGCATTCCGCTTACTGAATTTGAATCCATTGCGGTAAGAATTTGCCATGCATTTAAGTCAGGAACGCTGGCAACTCCAAGTCCGCCAATAGCAGTTCCTGTTGAATAATAATTATTGTGATCCGATACTTCCAGGTCTGTAGTATCATAAGCGATAATAGCCGGGTAATCATAAATACTGTAGCTGTCTGAATAACTGTTATTCATGTTCCGGATATGAGAGCTGGCGTGCATTGCTAAATCGGAGGTTACAGAGTTGTAGAACAGGTCCTGGTAGTGCGCCGACTCGAAACTAATTGAGCCTGTGATCATGTTATTGTAGATCCGCCCCCTTGCCGTTGCGGTTGAGGTAACAGAATAAAACAAGATGCTAAAATTCATTTTATTATAGGAGATCACAGGCGCGCCGGTTACGGACTCAAATCTAATGGCGGCCTCCGTTCCCGACCCGATGAAGACGGGAGTCATGTTAATCGTATTTAAGGTAACAATAGGGCTGTTTTCACGAACAAGGCGGATGGCATACACGCCCTGCCCCAGGAAATTGTTGCCGCTTACTAACAAGCCTTTTGATTCATTGGCATTATCGAAATAAATTCCGTAGTATTCATTTGTAATCCTGTTATTGCTGATCGTAATATAATCGTTGGAATAGCCGGTTGAACCAATCGCGTTTGCGGCTCCAACACCCTGTATAAAATTGTTGGATAAAGTAATGTGCTGGTTCCCCGATTTAAACAAAATCAGGTCGGTAGGGCCGGTGATCGTGATTTTTTTAACCGTTACATAAGCTGCAGAATCAAACCGTATCGTAAATCCGCTACCGGCATTAAACTGTAATACAACCGAAGTGCTGTCGCCATTTTCCGATTGAAATAAGATAGTATTAGCCGCCGAAACTCCGCTTACATGTGGTATTGTTATAAATTCCGTGTAAGTGCCGGGCCTTGCATTAAATACAACAGGGCCGCAAACGCCTTTTAATCTCAGGTCGGTTACAGCTGCGTTAAACGTTGCATAATTGGGAGCTGTACCACCAATGGTATACGTTCCCGAAAGTGCCGGGCTGTAATTAGGTATCATCACCGTATCGCCCGGAAGCAGCCCATCAGGTGCACCGTTAGCCGTTGCTACCCATGCAGTAATGTTGTACATGGTGCCGGCAACAAAATTATAATTCCCGATTGTTGCAACGGTAGTATCGGCGCTGAGCAATGTGCCCGACCAGTTATATACCGGTTGTACCACGCCGTTTACCGTCCAGTGAATGGCAGAGCTTGTTAGCGCCGGGCCACCACTGTTGAGCAGCCGTACATTTACCGGAGTTGATCCCGCGCAGGAAGGAAACACTCCCGCAAACGAAAGCAGCGATGCGTCCGTAATCGTTACAGTGTATTCATCCGCACCAATATCAGGTGTCGTGGTGCTGCGGATGTCGCCATCAATATCATCCGTGATCAGTGCGCTTACAGGCATCCCCACATTGTTTGTATAATAGCTGCCCGTATGCAAATCGGCAGCTGAAACAAAAGGAGTATTTAATGAAACCGAATGCAGGTCCATGCCCGTAGCAGCTTGCCATGCAGTAAGATTGGCGCGGCTTACAGCCCCGGAAGATCCTAAACCCGCACCTGTAGAATATAAATTATTGTAATCGGAAAAGCCGTTGAAAAGCGTTCCGGTTACGCAATAAATTGCTTTTCCACCGCCGGCATTGATCACAATATTGTTTTTAAAATTAAGTGTAGTGCCGCTGAATGACACGCCAAGGGCATTCGTGTGTGTATCCTCCATGTTCACCGTATTGTTGATCACATTGAACGTGCCGGAAGTTCCGCCGAATCCCATTCCTGCTAATGTGTAGGTTGGAGAATTACCGCAGTGAACAAAATTATTGGCAACCAAACCCGTATTACCAGCAGTAAGCGTAATGCCAATCCCGTTGCTCACAATGTCCAGCTTATTTTTAGTTACAAAAATATTTTTACTTAGCGTGATGCTGATCATGTAAGCCGGTGAAGTAGTGGTTTGCAATATTGTATTGGAAGAAACAATAATGCTGTCCTGGTTATTTACAGTTACCGTTGCCGGCGAATTGTGAAATGTATTGTTCAGTACTTTGTTGCATGCATTTATTGCGGTTCCGTTTATGTTAATGCCGCCACCGCCATTTGTAAAATCATTGTTCGAAAATACGTTGTGCCCCGACCCTGTAGATGCAGTGCTGCCTGTAGAGATACAATACCCGGTTGCACCCGTGATCACATTGTTGTCGATCACATTGTATTCCGAATGATTAAACAAGCTGATGATCGTATTTATATCCTTCGCAATGGTAGTAGAGCCATTTGTTTTTTTAATGCTCATGCTTTTAAATACAATATGATCCGCATTGTTCAATAAAATAGTAAATGTATTTCCCGCCGCATTGTTGCTGATAATTACAGAAGTGTTGATCCCGCTTTCCGATTGAAACGTAACGGTATTAACAGCGCTGGTGCCTTGTATGGCAGGGATTGTCAACTGCTCCGGGTAAGTGCCCGCGCGTACATTAAACGTAACTGCACTGCAAACTCCTTTCAGGATCAGGTCGCTGATAGCAGCATTAAATGTACTGTAATTGGGCGAAGCACCGCCAATGGTATAAACGCCACCCATGCCCGTATATACTGTTTTGATAATAGTATCATTGGAAGCTGCTGCATCTGCAACACCATTGGGATTGGATACCCATGCTTTTATAACATACGCAGCGCCGGCTGTAAAATTATTTGTTCCGAGTGCGATCGTGGTATCATGTCCGGGAGATAAAGTGCCGGTAAAATTTACAGGCGTTTGCAATACACCATTCAGCTGCCAGTTCAGCGTCATGCTGTTGATTGTATTATCACCGCTGTTGCCTGCAATTACTGCAATTGCAGAGATGCCCGCACACGGAATAGCTCCGGCAACCGAGCGCATGGCTGCATCGTTCAGCGGTTCAGAAAATTCGTAGGCGCCAAGGTCCGGCGTTGTAGCGCTTCTTGGAAGTCCATTTACATCATCAGTAACAAAGGAATTTGCAACAGCATTGCCATTCATGTAACTGCTTTGCGGATGCAGATCAGTAGGAGAAACAAAAAGCGGGTTAACATTGTAGGAATTCAAATCGAAGCCAGCAGCCTGCCATTGTGCAAGTGTAGTTACGTTGGGGTAACCCGTAGGAGCGTAAAAACAAAGTGTGGTTCCGGTAGTGTACAAATTGTTGCGATTAAAATTAACAGCACCAGCCGGAGTATAGGAGATCACCAGGCCGCCTGCAAAATTTGAAAAAATATTATTTAAAATAGTCACGCCAACGCCCGTGCCTGATAGTGTTAAAGCCGGCGCTGTACTGTTGGAGCGAATGGTGTTGTTGATGATATCCAGGTTGGTGCAAGTAGAAATATTGAGTACCTGTGTTGTATTTGTATACAACACATTGTTAGTGATCAGCGACGGAAGTACGGCAGGATTACTATAACTTGATATGGCAATACCGCCGCGTGTTAATTTATTTTTAGAGATAATGAATCTGCCGGTGCAGGCCTGCATTGCAATGCCGGTATAGTTAGTGGCGCCGGCAGCGCTGGTGATCGTGTTTCCAATCACCACTAATGAATCCTGGTATATAGCTGAAATGGCGCTTGAATATTGATCCTGCAATAAATTATTGGTGATCCTTGTTCCTGTGCCGGTCGCCAGCGTGTTTATTCCTGTTAAGCCGCCAACCAATACATTTCGATCGAAAACTAAATTTGTATTTGCAATCCCCACAATGCGCACCAGTATTGGCGCTGTGGTGCTGGATGCAATTGGTGCCTGGATGATATTGTTCTGAAACACATCATCATATCCGGAACCAATACTTACTACCATTGCCGCTGAAAGGGAAGATGTTTTGACCGTCATCTTTCTAACCGTCACATACGGACATAGTATTTGTAAGATATAGGTTGGAGCGCCGGGTGCTGTTAATATAACGGCGGTGCTATCCAATGCTTCTGATTGAAAGGTAATGGTATTAACCGGGGAAACGCCCGTTGCGATTAGGATATTTACAACCTCGTTATACGTGCCCGAACGGATGTTAAAAACAACCGGGCTGCAAACACCGTATGTATTTATAGCAGATGCCGCAGCTGTGAATGTTGCAAAGTCAGGACTTGCGCCGCCTATGGTATATGTGCCAGCCATGCCTGCATGCACGTTGGCAAGTGTAGCTGTATCATTGCTGTGTAAAACATCCGTTTCCGAATTTGGATTTTGTGTCCAGGCTTTAAACGCATACATGGTGTACGGTGCCAAATTATAATTGCCAATGGTAACTGTTGCTGAGTCCATGGGATTTAAAGTGCCCGTCCAGCTATAAGGCGTTTGGTTCAGGCCGTTTACTTTCCATGCAATGGTAGCGCTGGTAAGTGTATTGCTGCCCGGGTTTTTTAATTTTACCTGCACAGGTACTGTTCCCGCGCATGCATTTACAAATGGAATAATAGCGCTGAGCGACGCATCGGTTCTGCAGCTGCTTGATATCGTAATGGTATCATTCGTATGTGCAACATCGGGCAAACCGTTGGGATTGCTTGTCCACGATTTTATAGTATGGCTCAGGTCCGTTATAAAAGCATAATTACCGAGCAATACCGTGGTCGAATCCAATGTATTTAAAGTACCGGTCCAGCTATACGGCGTTTGCGAAATCCCGTTCACCTGCCAATTAATGGTAGCGGATGTAAGCGTGCTGGCACCTTCATTCACCAGCTTCACCGTTACCGGGATGGTGCCGCCGTTGCAGGAAAGCACAAGCCCGTTGTACGATAATAAACCTGCATCAGCAGCGGGCAATGGAAATTCATACGCGCCAATATCCGGCGTAGAAGCGTTGCGTACAGTGCCGTCAATATCGTCCGTTACAGAAACAATTGGAGTTCCTTCACCAAACAGCAACCCGTTTTGGGTACGAAAATCTGTAGCAGATGTAAAATACGGATCCAGGTTTTTGGAATGTACATCCTGTCCCTGTGCCGCTTGCCATGCAGTCAAAGAAGAATAACTACTGCCATCGAAATTGAAAAGCGGGGCGCTTCCTCCATTATAAACATCGTTATAATTGGATGTGAGCTGAGTGCCCCCTGTAGAAACTGTTGTCGAAAATAAAAGAGGGCTATTTGCCTGGCTCACCAATATATTATTGTGGAGATCAATAAAGGTTGCGTTGACTAAATCTATCGTGTACTTTTCTGGGCCCCATGTCAGGCAGATGGAATTGTATTCAACATCGATGTAGCTCGAATAATTAATGTACAGCGCATGAATATAATAAGTTGGGTCAACGGCGGAGGGGTTGCCCGCTGAAATCATGTTGTTGGCGACAAGGCTATGCGCCGAAGGCGAAGCCGGGCTGCTAACAATGGAAATACCTCCCTGCAATAATTTATTTTTTACAATTTTATAATTGCCCGGGCATTGCTCCAGGCGGATTCCCTGAAAATTAGGATAAACAGAGGGGTTGCTGGTGATCGTATTTTGGGAGATCACCGGGGAGCCATAATCCATCAGGTCAATCGGCACCCAGGCCTGGTCCTGGAAAAAATTATTTTTGATCACCGTTCCCAGTGCAGGATTGGGAGTGTTAACACCGGCAAGGTAAAAGCCATAGGTACCATTGAGCATCCGGTTTCCGTCGTAGGTATTGTAGTTATCGTTGCTGGTTGCAGAATAAAACAATGAAAATTCATTTTGGGAGGTATAGCCTGGCTTCGGGACCCCCAAAACAATGTTGTGCTGAAAAAGATTATGATCGGCACCGTTTGCAATAAAAACAACCCTTCCATATGTTGTGTTAAGCGATTTGATGGTGATCTTTTTAAAGGAAAGATAATCGGCACCGTCAAGCTTTAAAGTATAATTGCTGAGAACGGCCGTTGAAGCAAAAGAAAGTACAACAGCTGTACTGTCGCCAACCTCCGATTGAAAAGTAATGGTATTGGCTGCGGAACTTCCGGTAATTGCCGGGATCAGGATCTGCTCATTGTACGTTCCGGAACGGATATTAAAATTAACCGCCCCGCATACACCATTAGTAGTCAGTGCCGATACGGCAGAAGTAATGGTTGGATAATCCGGGGAAGCGCCACCGATAGTATAATTGCCTGAAAGACATTGCGCCATTATCGTATGCGTGGAAACGATAAAGAAAAAAAGTAAAAATTTTTTCATTGGAATAATTTGAGTAGCCCGGAACTTTCGGGCAGGCTGTAAAAATACTCATTTTCAAAGGGAAAAGTAAGCCACAGGACAGGTTTTGGACACAGTTTAAGGAGCTGCGGGGCTATTTTTTGAATCTGCTATCAGTATCATCATGTTTTAATTGCTGTTCAATGTGCATCTTCCCGAATTTATAACTTAAGCTAAGCCGCACTCTTCGTGTATCTTCGCGCTGGGAATAATAATAATACTGGTCGGATAACCTACTGGACATGTTTCCATTTTCTGAATACAGTATATCAAAGAAGCCAAGTGAAACATCCAGCTTATCTTTTAAAAAGCTCTTATTGATAACCAAACTAACCGAGCTTACCGGGCTGTATATTTGTATCGCATCGCGGAAAGGAGTTTGGTAATAACCCGAAATTTCTATTTTGAATTTTTTTGGTAATAAAAAACTTGTTTTCAGTGCACCGTAAAATTGTGAAGTTGCCGAATTGGCTCTTTCTCCGTTTATGGTCCCTTTAAAATCGTAATACATTGCCGAACCGTAGGCCTGGAAATTAAACCATTTGATTTGTTTTTGGATAAACACAATCAGGCTATAATTATTACGTAAATGGTAATTAAATGTAGTGTCGATGTTTATTTTCGATTGCTCTTTAGTATAGGTGTACCAGTACATAAAATCAAGTGTGCGGTAATAATCAATGCTGACAGTAATGAAGCTGTTGTGACTATAATCAAGTGTAATGTCATGCGTATATTGCGGTTTTATAGATGGATTTCCTACACTGTAATTTAATTCATCGTTATAAATCCTGGCGGGGTTCATCCTGTTAAAGCCCGGGCGGTCTATCCGGTAGCTATAGGCTCCCGTCAGCGTGTTTTTTGCATTTATTTTATAATCTAAAGAAGAGCTGGGGAAAAAATTCAGATAGTTTCTGTTCAGCGCAAATCCTGTTGTTTGGTTTCGTCCGGTGATATCCGTTTGTTCCACCCGGAGGCCAATTGTTGCGCCAATCTTTTTATAGGTTTTTGATAAAGTAGTATAAGCGGCCAAAACACGTTCTTTATATACATAATTATTTTGAAGCGCTGTATCACCGCCTGAGTTGTGCAATGCATAATTGGCATTATTGTTAATATCAATAAAGTTTCCTTTTAAACCAGCTTCAACCGAAAAGTCTTTCCTGCATATTTTTGTGTAATCCAGCTTTTGATAAAAGATATTGTAAAGGCTTTTTGTAGCCGTTGTATAAGTAGTGGGCGCTAATATTTCAAAATTATTATTGTCATAAAAATGGTTGGCTACATACTTATTATCATTCCCAATCACATCCGTATAATCGGAAGAAAGCTGAATCTGTGAGCCTAAGGTATCTAACTTGTGCAAAATATTAAAATCGATATTTGGAGAGCTGTAATACTGTTTTTGATCCGACCGGTATGTAAGCGAATTATAATTAAACGCATTTCCTTCCAAAACATTTGTTGTTGCTTTCTGAACATAATTTGCATCAGTGCTGTTATCGTTAAAATATAACCCGACAATTGTTTTTGGAGTGATCTCATATTCCATTCCGCCATTAAAATTAATAAGCTGCTGCAGGCTGGAAATATTGCCGCTGGCATTAAAAATATTGGTGCTGCCGGTTGTGTTAAGCGTTCGGTCAAGTTCCGTAACATCATACATGTTAATGTAGCCGTAACTTAAATTACTGAATGCACTGAACTTGTTATTTTTAAAATTAAGGGTAAGCGCAGTAAAAGACCTTCCCACTTTTCCCTGGCTGTAGGATGGGTCAATACTGCCGTTAAAGCCTTTCAGTTTTGCTTTTTTGGTAACAATGTTTATTAATCCTGCTGTGCCGGCAGCATCGTATTTTGCCGGTGGGTTTTTAATCAGCTCAATCGACGTGATCGTTTCAGCGCTCATCCCGCTTAAGATGTTTGCCATTTGCACGTCAGACATTTGCTGAAGCCTTCCGTCTATCAAAAAACGAACACCGCCCATACCGTTAACCGTCACATTGTTCTGAGCATCAACATTCACTCCCGGTACTTGTTTTAGCAGGTCCAGCACGCTGTTCCCCTTAGCGATGAGGTTGTTTTCCACATTTAAAATGATGGTTCCCTTTTTAAACTCCACGGTAGGTTTAAATGCAACAACGTCCACTTCCTTCAGATTGGTTTTGTTGGAGCCTAATGCAAAAGCAGGCATCGTAATTAAATTTACACTATCAAATGTTATTTTTTCGCTGTAAAAAGTGTTGTAACCAACAGCAGTAATTTTTAACAGGTATTCGCCCTTGCGGATATTCTCAAAACAGTAATTTCCATTCTGATCAGTTACTGCTCCTTTGTAAACACTGCTATCCTTGCTGCTTAGTAAGCCTATGGGAGTATAAGGCAGGGCAGCCTGGGTAGTATCAGCCACGCTGCCTTTTATGGCGCATTGCGAAAAAACGGTAAAATGAGAAAGCAGAACAAAGAAAACGGAAATTTTACAGGAAAGAGTAAGGTTATATTTCATTCAGCGGGGATTTATAATACAGATATGTGTCTATAACCAAATTGGTGCAAAAAGATACAGCGGTTAATGAATTTTTGATGAAAATACAATAATTGCCTGATTACTGCTTTATGCTTTCCGTCTTTTTGCTAAATGGCTAATGGCGAATAGGCATAAAAAAAGCCTTACATTTCTGTAAAGCTTCTATGAAGGTGTTGATGAGAAACCGGGCCGGCTAATGACTTTCTCGCTGATCTTCGTTTTCCGTCTTGAAAATAACAGCAAGGCTCCGGTAAAGTCCGGGGTGTTTCTTTTGGAATTTTTGAGGATTTTCAAAAAAGTATTCGCTCACTACTGCTAAAAATTCAGCATTATTGGTAAGTGCATAAGGATTTATATCCGAATTTCCTTTTTCGATCCTGCTGATCTCCTTTTTTATTTCGTGCAGCCACGGTCCCACAAAGCCATGAGCGATTAGTCTTTCAGGGATCCCGTCAATAATACCATCCTCTTTATCCAGCAAGTGAACGAATTCATGTATGCCTACATTCGATGCATGTGGTAAGCCATCAAATGCCATCACAAGGTCCGGTTTGGATATGATCACGGTATTATTCTGAGAACTGCCGTTCACCATTCCGGTAATAAATTCTCTGTGTCCATTGAACCGTTTCGTTTGAAAGTCTTCGTCAAAGCTGTTCGGATAAATCAGGATGGAGTGCACATCCGGATAATTGTACCCTGGAAATGCAAACGTTGGAATAATGGCGCTCGAAGCCACCATCAGCCGTATGGTGTCATCCACTTCTGTTTCTATTCCTTCAATGTTTTTGGCAGCAATAAAATACTGTACCCGTTTTTCAAACAGTTGTTTGTCCTGCTGGTTTAACCGGGTATAAAACAACACGTGTTTATTGAGCACTGTTCGCCATGATCCGGGAAACGGTTCGTTTGTTTTTTTGTCGAGCTGCCTGCGCTTATTCCTTGCCAGCCTTAAAATGGCTAAGATACCGATGAAGACCAGGAGTAGTATTATTTTTATTGCCATGAGTTTATGTGGTTATAAAAAGTAAAGATACCACCTCGTTTTATGATTTACTAAAGTAAAGGCTTATTCATATTTATTATCTGCACTTTTGTAGGTGCTTTTTCTATTTTGATAAATTTATTTGTCAGGATCAAAATAATTGAAAATAGCAATGCAATGGTGGTGAGGCGTACCCCGGTAGCATACCTTTTATTCCCTTTTTCAGTGATTTTTTTGTTAATGATGTACGATTGGGAGTTGACTTCTATTTCATAAAGCAGGATCTCTTTATAGGTTTTCATTAGCAGCTGCTTGTATTCTACCACACCAAAAGCCTGGTCCAGGGGTTTTGTCCTGAAAATGCTCAGCATTAAAAGGATGGCCCAGATAAAAAATGCAATGGGGATGATCGAAATGAACTGAATGGCAAGGAAAGTGCCATCCAGGTTACTCAGGAAAAATGGTATGAACAACGCTGTAACACCAATGATCGTTCCCGCATAAGAATGCTGCTGCCGGTAGGAGTCCACTTGTTTTTCCACAACCTCTTTTGAGTTCACTGTAAGAAATTCAAGGTGCTTCAGGTCTTCTACCATGGCAAGGGCAATTATTTTATTAATAAATTATTTTTATTTTTTTACTGCTGCTTTTTCTTTTTTACTGGTATTCCGGGTAATTTTTTTAATGGATTTTTTGATCGCTTTTTCTGTTTTTACGTTTAGTGCATCATCATTGTGATCTTTCAGTACTTTTTTAATGGCAGTGAAAAGTTTTTCCTGTAGCAATTTTTTTTCTTTCTTTTTCATTTTTATAATTTTTTATGTAAGCCTTCTAATACTATTTTCTGCAACAGCATTTTAAAACCCTACTGTAGCCTCTATCATAAAGCCATTGAATTTTCCTCCGGAACGAATATCCGTTGCCAGGAAATTTTGATATTCCTGATCAACATATTCTGCTTTTACCGCTATGTTTTTTGTTACAAACCAGCCAACTGAACCTACAGCGCGATTGATCGTTACATCGTTTGACTGAAAAGCCATTTTTGCCGTCACGGAATTGTAACGTACGCCTACCCAGAAATTCTCGCGGTGCTGTGGAAACCGGTAGATCAGATCAACGGCATATTGTGTAGCTGTTCTCATTGATTTTTCTGCAATGGTCCTTCCCTGTGCCATTTCATACGTGCCGAACAATTCGAGGCCTTTATATTTAATAAACGGATTGATCATAAAAGTGACCACTTCCTGGCTAAAACCGGGATTAAAACGGCCCGAAAAGGGATTGTCGCCGGAAGTAGCGGTTGTATTTTCCATCACATAAAAATAACGGGAACCTGTTCTGTCGCCATTGAACAATGAATTGCTGGCAGCGCTTTTAAGCGCATAAACAGAGCCGGTGATCCTGAACCTGAAATCTTCTGTAAATTGTTTATCATAACCGATCTTTCCATGAAATGCCGGTGGGTATTTATTTTTTTTCCCCGTTGCCGAATCAATTTTTACAGGTGCTATTACCGTTGGATTTAACTCACCGTTTGTGATCCCAACCATCGCAATAAACCCGTTTTTAGGATGAAAATAAACTTCACCGCCAATTTCCGTAGCAAATTCATCCATGATGTAATTTTCTACAAAAGGATTATAAATAGCATTTCCGCCGTCACTTCTTCTATAATGCTGATCACCATAATCCACTTCGTAATCACCCACTTTGATGGTGAAATTTTTCATGATGCTGTCCACCATTTTACTTTTAAAGAAAGGTAATTTATCAAATTGAATATAGCCGCCTTTTACCCATGTTTCGGAGTGGTGACGGGACGAGAGATACATGGTAACATTCATCCGGATGCCATCTTCCAGTTGTACATCCACACCAAGGTTCGCCATTGCGAGATTAAAACCAGGTTGTATGGATGCAAGCTGGTTGGTATTAACACCTGTAGCCGAATATACCGGTGTTGCATTGTTCTGATGAGCAAGGGCCTGAAAATCCTGGGTAAAGTTTCCACCGATCCGTACTTTCATTCCCGTATATTTTGTTGTATCGTTTTTTGTTGTTTCAAAAACATGCAGCCCCTTTTTATTATTAGGGCGCATATACTGAATGGGTGAAAGCTGGGCTTCTGCCACGAGGCTGATAAATGCCAGGCTGGTGATCATGAATAACCGGAATGGTTTTGTAGAATGTTTCATATCGTTTTTTTTAATTGTAATGAATGCTTAATTTGTTTTTGCTGTAAAGCTTGTTTTAAAATTAATGGTGATCTCGTTACCTGTTTTTAATGTTCCCATGAGCGCGGTAGGAGGCTGCACACCATAGTCGGTCATTTTTACGGTTTGAGCTCCTTCAAAAGATAATTTTCCTTGTCCCTGTAAAAATATTTTAACTTTCATTTCAACAGGCTTGGTAACACCGGCAATTGTTAAATTCCCTTTTGCAGTAACAACCGGACTGCCGGGGTTTGTCTGTATGGATTTAAGGGGAGAGGCAAGTGTAAAAATGATCTGCGGATTGGCATCTGCCTTTAATGCTTTATAGGTGTTGCTGTTCATCATCGAGCCCATATCGCTTTTAATGGAATGCACCTCCATCTTTATGCTGACCGCGTCCAGGTTCATGCTGCCATCGCTGTTTGAGCTCATGCTGCCATAGCCGGAAATGGTTTCAACCGTTTCGTCCCAGCTATGTAGGTTGGAAGTGCCGTGGATGGTAACCGTATATTCTTTGGACAAAATGTAGGTTGTAGTACCCGGAGCAGCACAAATAAAAAGCAGTGCCATTCCGGCCAGCAAAATTGTTTTAAATGATTTCATTTCTGTTTTAATTAGTTAAGGATTTGTTTTTTCAAAGATCAGCCCCGCAACTATTCCCTGTGCCAGTGCCAGTAAAAACCATGTCATCACCATTGGGAAGGAAACATCCATTGAGCTGTAGATTAGCCACAGCATAGGAAAGGTGGCGATCAGCACATAGATTAGTCCGAACTCCATGCCCCGTGTTAAAAATGAACCGCTTAAAACGGCTTTAAACCTCGACCAGAACCATGAAAGCGCAAAACTGATGATAAAGGGATGCAGATAAAATATCATTACTTTATCAGCGGAAGTATTAAACGCCGGATTGAAATATTCCATGGCAATGCCCGGAAAGAAAGGAGTGAGGTAGATCCCTAGGATACTCAATGCCAGTAAAAAAAAACCGGCAATCAATCCAGATATGATTATTTTTTTCATTTTAAATCAATTTGATTGTTATTAAACTGCAAGGTAACCGCCATCTATCGGGTAATATCCACCAGTAGAATAAGATGCTTTTTCAGAGCTAAGCCAGATCACCAGTTCTGCCACTTCTTCTGGTTTGCCTAATCTTCCGATCGGATGTTTTAATGAAAGCACATCCTTCGCTTTTTTGTCCATCGCATCCAGCAGTGGTGTATTGATAAATCCGGGAGCAACACAATTGATGCGGATGTTCTTACTGGAATATTCAATGGCTGCATTCTGAGTAAGGCCTACTACGCCGTGTTTGGCGGCAACATATCCGCTGAACGATTCAAAACCTACAGTACCCAGTATGGAAGCGGTATTTACAATAACGCCACCGCCTTGTTTGAGCATTGCCGCAAGTTCATATTTCATGCAATAAAAAACACTGTTCAGGTTTACGCGGATCACTTTTTCAAATCCTTCAAGGCTGGTATCGGCAAGGTGATTGGTTTCTCCAAGTATTCCCGCGTTATTGAATGCAATATCGATCTTCCCGTATGTCTCAATTGTTTTTTTGATGAGTTGTTCGCATTCCGCAGCAATGCTTACGTCTGCTTTGATAAAACTAGCTTCGCCGCCTTTTGCTTTGATCATCGCTACGGTTTCATTGTCTCTCATATCCGATACAATTACTTTTGCTCCCCCTGCCGCATATGCCAACGCTGTTGCCTGGCCAATGCCCGATGCTGCACCGGTTACCAGCGCTACTTTATCTTTAAATAAACCTGTAGTTTCCATTTTTTGTTTTTTTATAATGTGAATATTTTACTAATACAAAGGTGCTGCGCTTAAAAAATGAAAGTGTTACACAACTCTTAAAATAACTTACACGATTCACACTTACACCTGATGCATGTATTGAGGATGCATTACATTTCCTTTTTTGTTTTATCTGCTTTCGTATCTTTCCCTGTGGAGTCGGGGTTAATCTCCAGCTTTGATTTTGAATCGCTTTTTCTTTTTACGGTTTCATCTGCATCATTGTCTTTGCCGGTTTTGTCGGCATGGTTATCAGGGCTTGTAAAATCTGCGGAATTCGTATTTTCTTTTTTATTTTCCTCCTTTGAGGATGACGGTTTGTTTTTATTTTTCATGGTTTATTTTTTATAATCAGTTAAATGGTTTATTTGTTCATTCGTTTTTTTTAAGTGCTCTCCAAATGCTGTTTACTTGTGATCTTGCAACGATGTTCCTAACAGGGCAGGGGGATAAAATCAGTGTTAACTATATGTAAAGCGAAGCAGGCGTCGTTTTGATTGGTATCATCAAAAGTAGATCAGCCATGAAGTAAAAAAGTTACAGAACTCCATTTAAAAGTTACATTATTCACACATATCGCATGATCCGGCGCATAAAAAAGCACCGTATGAATGAGATCATACGGTGCTTTTTGAATGCTTTATTAATGTTTATTTTTTTTCATTGCGTCCGCTTTCGCTATTTCCTTTTGAGCTTCCAGAATAAGTTCTGTACGATTTTTTGCATCCGTTGAGCACATAAGGGCATTTTGGGAATTTCCTTCTTCATGCTGTTTTGCAGCATCTAAATGAAGTTTTGAGGCAGTTTGAAGATCGGCTGCTATTTTTTTGTGAGCATCAATGTGTTTTTGATCTTCAGGAGAAATTTTAACTTTCTCTGTTTTGCTGGGGGTGGTTGTATTTGTCATTTGTTTTGTTTTAAGTGTAACAGAATTATTACAAAACAAAGGTTAGAACTTACAGTAGGACAACTGTTACATAATCCTTAAATAGAGTTACATGATTCATACATTCTTTAGAATCCCTCTACATTTTAGTCATGTACCAATTTAATTTTTTTTCTACTTTTTTATACTCGGAAATTTTATTTATGATCATTTGCAAACGCATAAAAGCAGTTTCGCTCTTTACAACATAATCGAAAGCCCGGTGATGCAAACAATTTACTGCCACTTCAATTTTATCCTGCGACGAAAGCATCACTACCGTAATGTCCTTATCAAAAGCAACAATAGCATCCAGCGTTTCCAGCCCGTTAATTGCATTTTTACTGGTACCATCCAGCTGGTAATCCAGGATGATCACATCGGGTTTGTGAATTAAATTTTCAATGCAGAGCTCCCCGGTGGCGTAGGTTTCAATGATGAAACTTTCTTGCAGCCTGAAGTCAATTTCCAATGCTTTTAAAAAAACAGCATCATCATCTACCAAAAAAATTCTTAATTTAGTTTCGTTGTTCAAGGCTCCTGTTTTTTAATGTGTTCAATTCTTCTTCCAGCTCTTCACAGGCATGTATACATACATTTTCCAGCTGAATCACCAGTTTATTTGTTTCTTCTTCTTGTTCGCATATGTGTGCAAACTCCTGTACTTTTCTTGCCATCATTTCAACATCAGCATTAATGCCGACAATTAAAAAAGAAGGGATCATTTTATGTATTGCGGCATGCAGCGTTTCCCATTCTTTATCCCGGAAGCTTTTTTTTATCATTTTAACCAGTAGTGGCGTTTGCTCAAGGTACACGGCAATAATTTCCATCATCAGCTTCGGATTGGATTTAGTGCGGCGCATTAAATAATCCATATTCGTATGCCTTGCCACAATTTTTGTTTCACTTCGCTCTTTTTCAACTGCAACCGGCATAGTTGTTTTTTTTAACAGGCTTACCATTTTAGTATATAATAATTTTTCATCAACAGGTTTGGCAATGTGTTCATCCATGCCAACCATCCTGCAATTTTCGAGGTCAATGGCCGTTACATCGGCAGTTAAGGCAATGACCGGAATGGTGGAATTCATTTTTTTACGAATAAATTCTGTCGCGTCAAACCCGTTCATCTCCGGCATTTGTATGTCCATCAGCACAATATCAAACGCTTTAGCTTTTAGCTTTTCAATCGCTATTCTGCCGTTCGGTGCAATGTCCCATTCAAATCCATAATCATCCATGATCGTTTTCATCAATAATTGATTAAGTAGAATATCTTCAACGATCAGCACCCTTTTTCCTTTCATTGTTTCATCCAATTCGGGAACGGTTTTTTCAACCACTGCTTCATCCGTTGTTTTACTAAAAGTCAGCAGGAAACTAAATACGGATCCTGTACCCGTTTTACTTTCTACATGAACAGTTCCTCCCTGCAGCTCTACCAACTGTTTAACAATGGCAAGGCCAAGCCCCGTACCGCCATATAATCTCGAAGTAACACTGGAGGCTTGTTGGAAATTCTCAAAAACATCTCTCAGCTTATCTGCTGCGATCCCGATCCCTGTGTCGGTTACTGCAAATTCAATCGTCACACGCTCTTCATTTTGGTTCACCATACGAACACTCACGGTGATCTTTCCTTTTGATGTAAATTTTACGGCATTGCTCACTAAATTTAAAATGATCTGGTGCAGTCGTATCGGATCGCCCATTAACGATTCGGGAATCGCATCATCATATTCAATCACCAGTTCCAGGTTTTTTTCGCGGATTTTCATTTCAAACAAATGCAGCATTGCCGAAATGGAAACAGCCATTTTAAAAGAGGTTTGCTCAAAGATCATTTTCCCTGCATCCACTTTAGCAAGGTCAAGTATATCGTTGATCAGTACAATAAGTGCATCGCCGCTCACTTTAATAGCGGTTAGATATTCCGTTTGTTTTGGCGTAAGCGTTGTTTTTAAAACCACTTTCGTAAACCCGATGATCGCATTCATTGGTGTGCGGATCTCATGGCTCATGTTCGATAAAAACTGCTGTTTTGCTTTTGCTGCATCCTTCGCTGTTTGCGTAGCAAGCTCTGCCTTCAGCTTGGCTTTTTCAGCAAAAATCCGGGCCTCTATTAATTCCTGTTCAATTTTTTTTTGTTCTGTAAGATCTCTTGCCACCACTACAGCGCCCAGCACATTTCCTTCTTCATCCCTGTAAACAGAGCCATTGAACAATACGTAAGTTAATTGCCCGTCTATTACTGTCAAAGGATAATTGGTCACAAATCCTTTTGTAAATACTTCTTTGTATACCTGTCGCGCTTTTTGCGGCTCGGTAAAATAAATTCCAAAATCAGTACCAGTAATTTTATTGCGTGGGGAGCCTGTGATTTTAATAAATGCCTCATTCATATCCGTAATAATACCTTCTGTGTTGATCGTAATCAGGGGGTCGAGGCTGGCTTCTATTAAGCTGCTGGCGTATTGCGATTCATGTGTTTTTGTTCGTTCCATTTGTAGGATCTTCTGTTAATTTCCGATCTCATCTATCGATTTCCTTTTTTTATCTTTCAACTGCTTAAAATGGGTAGGCGACAAACCTGTTGCTTTTTTAAACTGGTTCGACAGATGCGCTACGCTACTGTAGTTTAGCTTCCATGCAATTTCCGTAATGTTTAATTCATTATAAATGATCAGCTCTTTTATTCGTTCCACCTTGTGGGAAATAATAAACTGCTCAATGGTTGTTCCCTGCACCTCCGAAAATAAGTTGGCCATGTACGTATAATCATGATCGAGTTTTCCGGTTAAATAATCGGAAAAATTAACTTTGATCATTTCCTCTGTATGATGAACCATTTCTATAATGATGTTTTTGATCCGCTCGATCAATATCGCCCGCTTATTATCCATGAGCTCCAGGCCGGATTCTGATAATACTCCCTGCAATAATTGGAGTTCAGCGGCATTCAGCTCTTCCATGATCTCTACTTCACCCAGGTCAACAACAACAAAATGCAATCCGAATTTTTTCAGGATTTCTTTCACTGTCAGCTTACAGCGAGTGCTAACCATATATTTAATAAATAATTTCAAGTTCGATAAGTAAATAGCAGGATAAATTATTTGGTAACTAATGGCTAATGCAGATATATCAATTACTCTTCAGAAAAACTCAATTCCGGGCAATTGATACGGTATGGCCTAACCGGCAGATACAAATTAAATGCCCTGCAACTGTTAATGGTCAGCTTATTCAGCGAATTGAATGATGCTGGCAGTTTGAGCGCACCGGAAGCATCTTTAACTATGAATTGCGATTGAGGTTTTATCCCATAATGGGGAAATAATGTAAATCAAAAAATGTATAAAATCAAAAAAGCCTTACATTTCTGTAAAGCTTTTTTATTTTATATAGCCGGTAACTCTATTCGGGGACCGCAATGATAAGGACTTTTTTTTCCTGGATCATTCCTTCCGTTCCATAACCTTTTGATTTAATTTCGATGGCAACTCCGATCTTCATAAGGTAAGCTTTTACTTCATTGGCGCGCTTTTGAGAAAGTGGCTGATTATAAATAGGATTGCCGGTAGCATCCGCATATCCATTAACGAGTATCATTTTGTATTTTTTCTTCTTCAGCTCTTTTTCAAAAGCGGTTAATTTTTCAATTCCTGCTGAACTTATTACAGCGGAATTACGGTCAAATTCGAAGGAGCATTTTAAAGTGTCCTGTTTTACCTCAACCGTTTTAATAGCAGCGGTGGTTATATTTTCAACCGGGGTTTCTTTTTTCAAAGCAATGGGTTCTTCTTTATTGTCTTTGATGTAGTTATTAAGGTCAAACAGCTTGATCGTATAAATATCTCCGGGTTCATTTTCTGTTTCTCCGCTTACAAAGTAGGCATCACCCGATTTACTTAAGCAAAAATAATTATCGAGTCCGGCGGTGTTAATTTCAGGGCCAAGATTTTTTGGGCTGCTCCAATTGGTCCAGCTTTCATCCAATCGGGTGGTGACAAAAATATCTCCCTTGCCCAGACCAGCTTGTCCGTCACTGCAGAAATAAAGTGTTTTTCCATCTTCCGTAAGGAATGGCGATGTTTCAAACCCGCTTGTATTTATTGTTTTTCCTAATGAAACGGGTATTGTCCATTTTCCATCTTCTTCTTTTGTGCTCACGTATAGATCCTCCTGGCCGGCTCCGCTGGCAATTTGCATCGAAATGATCATCTGTTTTTCATTTGCAGAAATGAAAAAGCTAAAATAACCCGACAATAAATTTTTAGCATTAAAATCCAGGGGGATTGGAGTTTCCCACACTCCATTATTAAAAGTGGAAGATGAAATTCCCGGTAGCATTTTATCGTTTTTTTTGTAGATGTTCGCCAGGTAAAGTGTTTTTCCATCCGCACTGATCCCACATACGGAATTGTTTGCACTGTTATTCACAGGCGCTCCAAGATTGAGGGCTTTAGACCATTCTCCTGAAGGATTTTTTTTAGAAACCCAGATATCCTGCCCGGCTTTTTCTCCACCGGTATTCTCCGGATACATCGACCTTACAAAATACAATGTTGTACCATCCGGCGAAATTACGGGGTTGGTTTCATCAGAAGCAGAATTAATATTTCCGGAAAGTTTTATTCGTTTTGTCTGTGCTTCAAGAGTAAAGGCAAAGTTCAATGCCAATAAGATCGAAAAGGTAAGTTTAGTTTTATTCATTTTTAAAATGCGGGTTTGCTTCCACTATGGCTTGACCTTCCAAATTTAAAGGCAAGCATTATTTCATGTGTTCCTTTGTTAAAATTGGTAAGAGGGCTGATCGTGTAATCGTATGAATACCCTACATAAAAATTGTTGGTTATATTGTATCCGAGCAGCAGCGCAAAAGCGTCTTCAGTGCGGTAGCTAAGTCCTATCCATAAAATATTTTTGTACCCAACGCGAAAAGCGAAATCACCCGTAACAGGAGCTCCTCTCACATACTTCACAAGAAAAGAAGGCATAAAACTGTAGTCGTCTTTTTTGAAGCGAACCTCCCCGGTAAGATTGTAATGTACGCGCATCGTATGCTCATCACTTACTGTTTCATCATACACTTTATTCCTTACCAACTGGTAACCGGAAATCCCCACATAAAAATTCTTCCCGTATAAAGTAGCGCCTACATTCACATCCGCTTTTATCACTGATAAACGCTGAAAAGAAACAGTATTATCAATTGCCTTGTCAGGAAGATTTAATTTATTCCCGTCGATCACATAATTTATAATTCCCGGACTTACACCTACCGAAGCGTATAACTTTTTCGAAATTGGCAAATGGTAAGCGTATGTAACAAACAGTGAATTATAAGCTGTCGGCCCGAATTTATCAGAGCTCATGATCACGCCCCAGGCATGTGCAGGTTTGTGATTGCTGTCAAAAGCATTATCAACCCTGCCTCTTGAAGGAAGCGAATTATTGCCTTGCCCGAACCGGCCCTGGACAGCAGCAAAAATTGTTTTAGGCGCATCCGGAAGGCCCGTCCACTGATTTCTGTACCCGATGGTAGCTTCCGAATATTGATTTTTTCCAGCAAAAGCAGGGTTCTCAAGAAAATTATTCATCATGTACTGAGATACCTGGAGCCTTTGCTGTGCTTTCAGAAAACCGGGCAGCAGCAATAAAATGAGCCCGGAGAGTATAAGTGTTTTTTTCATTATTATCTGATTATTGTAACTGTTCCTGTAAGTGCTTTATCGCCGTTGTTTAAATCCAGAATATAAAAATAAGTGGCATCGGGAAGGTCTCCGCCCGTCCAGTTGTTTTTATAATTTGTAGCCGAATAAACTTTTGTTCCCCAGCGGTTAAAAATCTGAACTTTATTTCCCGGATAATTATCTATGTTCTTTATTGTCCATGCATCATCAACGCCATCGCCATTTGGAGTAAGCGCGTTGTAAACAATTAATAATGCATCATCAATTACTTCAATGGATGCTGTTGCAGTATCCGAACAACCGCTTGCGTTTGTATACGTGTAGGTTACCTGGTGGATGCCGGCTCCGGCTATGCCCGGGCTAAAAATAGCTGAAGAGATTCCTGCTCCGCTGTAAATTCCGCCGGTAGGTAATCCTCCCGATAATGTAAACGGGGCAGCTGAGATCGAAACCTGTGCAAAGTTTGAAAGGGTGACTACCGGTGTTGCATTTACAGTTACTGTTGTGGAGCCGGTGGCCGAACATCCGTTTGAATTATTTACTGTGTAAAGGATGGTAAATGTTCCTGTTCCGGTTAAAGCCGGATCAAATAGATTTCCGGCTACTCCCGGCCCTGAATAAGTTCCTCCAGCCGGTGCTGCCGAAACAAGCGTAAATGAGTTGTCTGTTTCACAAAGAGGCGCTATACCTGTAAATGTGATTACAACCGGTGGATTTACAGTCACCGTAAATGTACAGGTGCCGGTATTTCCTGCAGCATCCGTAAATACAAATGTATTGGTTGTGATGCCTAATGGGAAACTGCTTCCGGAAGGTAAGCCGGATGTTTGCGTAACAGTGGCCACTGCGCAATTATCAGTTGCCGTAGGTGTAGTATAGGTAACAATGTTGCCGCTTCCGTTATCGCAAGCCGCAATATCACTGGTGCAGCTAACAACCGGCGCTTCGGTATCCGTTATTGTTACTGTGAATGAACAGCTCACGGTATTACCGGAAGGATCTGTTGCCGTAAACGTTTGTGTTGTTACTCCGTTAGGAAATAAAGATCCGCTTGTTAATCCTGCGGTTTGAGTAATTGTTAACGTGCAATTATCTGTTGCAGCCGGTGCAGCAAAAGTCACAACTGCGCCGCATTGTCCGGCATCATTGTTTTGCGCGATGTTTGCGTTGCAGGTGATCACCGGCATTTCTGTATCTGTAACCACTACGTTGAACGAACATGAAACCGTATTTCCGGCTGCATCAGTAGTTGTAAATGTTTGTGTAGTTGTTCCGGTCGGGAACAAGGACCCGCTTGCCAATCCTGCAGTTTGTAAGGTAATTACGCCCGAACAATTATCGGTTCCTGTTGGTGGTGTAAAATTTACAACCGCTCCGCATTGCCCTGCATCATTGTTCACCGCGATGTTCGGATTACATATAATTACTGGTAATTCTGTATCTGTGACAATAACAGTAAATGAACACGAAGCTGTATTTCCGGCAGCATCCGTTGTTGTAAATGTTTGCGTGGTTGTTCCGATCGGGAATAATGATCCGCTTGCCAATCCCGCAGTTTGCGTGGTTGTAATGCCGGAACAATTATCGGTTCCTGTTGGTGGCGTAAAGTTTACAATAGCTCCGCATTGTCCGGGATCATTGTTTACCGCAATGTTCGGATTGCATACGATCACCGGTAATTCTGTATCTGTAACCACTACGTTGAAAGAACATGAAACCGTATTTCCTGCAGCATCCGTTGTTGTAAATGTTTGCGTAGTTGTTCCGGTCGGGAATAATGATCCGCTTGCCAATCCTGCTGTTTGTGTGGTTGTAACACCCGCACAATTATCGGTTCCTGCCGGTGGTGTGAACGTAACAACCGCTCCGCATTGTCCGGCATCGTTATTCGCTGCTATGTTTGCATTGCACGTAATTACCGGCGCTTCTGTATCTGTTACGGTTATTGTATATGAACAGCTTACAGTATTACCTGAAGGATCCGTTGCTGTAAATGTTTGCGTGGTTGTTCCGATCGGAAATAAAGATCCGCTTGCCAAGCCTGCTGTTTGAGTAATTGAAGCAGAACAATTATCAGTTGCTGTTGCTGCGGCAAAGTTTACCACCGCGCCACACTGGCCTGCATCGTTGTTTACTGCGACATTTGAATTGCAGCTAATTACCGGTAATTCAGAATCCGTTACCACCACGTTAAAAGAGCAGGAGCTTGTATTTCCGGCCGCATCTGTTACTGTGAATGTTTGAATTGTTGTTCCTGCCGGGAATAATGACCCGCTTGGTAATCCTGCTGTTTGTGTAGTTGTTACACCTAAGCAATTATCAGTTCCTGTTGGTGGAGTAAAGTTTACAATGGCTCCGCATTGCCCGGCATCATTGTTCACCGCGATATTCGAATTACAAATGATTACCGGCAATTCAGTATCGGTAACAACAACGTTGAAGGAGCATGAAGCTGTATTTCCGGAAGCATCCGTTACGCTAAATGTTTGGGTGGTTGTACCGATCGGGAATAATGATCCGCTTGGCAATCCCGCTGTTTGTGCAGTTGTAACACCCGCACAATTATCAGTTCCGGCTGGTGGTGTAAAATTTACGATAGCTCCGCATTGTCCTGCATCATTGCCTGTTGCAATATTTGCATTACAGGTAATTACCGGTGTTTCGTTATCTGTTACTGTAATTGTAAATGAACAGCTTGCTGTATTACCGGAAGGATCCGTCGCCGTGAATGTTTGAGTTGTAATTCCAATCGGGAATAAAGATCCGCTTGCTAATCCTGCTGTCTGAACAATTGTTAATGTACAATTATCTGTGGCGGACGGTGCAGCAAAATTCACAACAGCACCGCATTGCCCTGCATCATTATTTACAGTTACGTTTGCATTACAGGTAATTGAAGGTAATTCAGTATCCGTAACGGTAACATCAAAGGAACACGAACTTGAATTTCCTGCGGCATCGGTTACGGTAAATGTTTGCGTGGTTGTACCGGCCGGAAATAATGATCCGCTTGCCAATCCCGCAGTTTGTAGGGTTGTAGCGCCTGCACAATTATCAGTTCCTGCCGGTGGCGTAAAGTTTACAATAGCGCCACATTGTCCGGCATCATTGCTTACGGCGATGTTTGAATTGCAGGAAATTACCGGCAATTCAGTATCCGTAACAGCGATGTTAAAAGAACAGGAAGCCGTATTTCCGGAAGCATCCGTTACGGTAAATGTTTGTGTGGTTGTTCCGATCGGGAATAATGATCCGCTTGCCAATCCTGTAGTTTGTACAGTTGTAGCGCTTGTACAGTTATCAGTTCCTGTTGGTGGTGTGAACGTAACAACTGCTCCGCATTGACCGGCATCATTGCTCACAGCAATATTTGCATTGCAGGAAATTACGGGCAATTCAGTATCCGTAACAGCAACGTTGAAGGAACATGAAGCCGTATTTCCGGAGGCATCCGTTACGGTAAATGTTTGTGTGGTTGTTCCGATCGGGAATAATGATCCGCTTACCAATCCCGCAGTTTGTGCAGTTGTAACACCGGCACAATTATCGGTTCCTGCCGGTGGCGTAAAATTCACGATAGCCCCGCATTGTCCGGCATCATTATTCACAGCAATATTTGAATTGCAGGAAATTACCGGTAATTCAGTATCTGTTACCGTAATAGTGAATGAACAGCTTGCGGTATTTCCGGAAGGATCTGTTGCTGTGAAAGTTTGAGTTGTAATTCCGATCGGGAATAAAGATCCGCTTGCTAATCCTGCCGTTTGAATAACTGACAGGGTACAATTATCTGTTGCGGCCGGCGCAGCAAAATTTACAATTGCTCCGCATTGTCCGGCATCATTGTTCAGGCTTATATTCGTGTTGCAAGTGATCACCGGTAATTCGGTATCTGTAACAACAACATTGAAAGAACAGGAATTTGTATTTCCTGCTGCATCAATTACTGTAAATGTTTGAGTAGTTGTTCCAATTGGAAATAATGACCCGCTGGCCAACCCCGCTGTTTGCGTGGTTGCAGCGCCTGCACAATTATCAGTACCTACAGGTGGAGTAAAAGTAACAACCGCTCCGCATTGTCCGGCATCATTGTTTAACGCGACATTCGAATTGCAGATAATCGCAGGAGCTTCCGTATCTGTAACTGTAATCGTAAATGAACAGGAGGTTATATTTCCAGCGGCATCCGTTACGGTAAATGTTTCCGTTGTTACTCCGATCGGGAATAATGATCCGCTCGCTAATCCTGCTGTTTGCGTAGTTATAGCGCCGGTACAATTATCAGTTCCTGCCGGTGGTGTGAACGTAACAACCGCTCCGCATTGTCCAGCGGTGTTGCCGACTGCGATATCCGGATTGCAAATAATCGCAGGAGCTTCCGTATCCGTTACCGTTATTGTAAACGAACAGGATGCTATATTTCCGGAAGCATCCGTTACCCTGAATGTTTCTGTTGTGACCCCAACCGGGAATAAAGATCCGCTTGCAAGGCCTGCTGTTTGTGTAGTTGTTGCACTGCCGCAATTGTCGGTTCCAACCGGCGGGGTAAAATTTACAACCGTTCCGCATTGTCCCGTGGTATTACTTACTGCGATATTTGAATTACAGGTAATGGAAGGTGCTTCCGTATCTGTTACAGTAATAGTAAATGAACAGGAAGTTGTATTTCCGGAAGCATCTGTTACCCTGAATGTTTCTGTAGTGGTTCCAACAGGGAATACTGATCCGCTTGCAAGGCCTGCTGTTTGTGTAGTTGTTGCGCCACTGCAATTATCTGTTCCAGCCGGTGGCGTAAAAGTTACAACCGCACCGCATTGTCCGGCGGTATTGTTTACAGTGATATTGGAATTACAGGTAATGGATGGCGCCTGTGTATCATTCACCGTTATTGTAAATGAGCAGGAAGTTGTATTTCCTGCTGCATCGGTTGCCCTGAATGTTTCTGTTGTTATTCCGATAGGAAAAAAAGCACCGCTTGCTAATCCTGCAGTTTGTGTAGTTGTTACACCCGCACAATTATCCGTTCCAACAGGTGGGGTAAAAGCTACAAGAGCTCCGCATTGAACGGCAGTATTGCTTACAGTAATATTTGAATTACAGGTAATGGAAGGGGCTTCTGTATCATTCACTGTTATTGTAAACGAGCAGGAAGTTGTATTTCCGGCAGCATCGGTTACCCTGAATGTTTCTGTGGTGATTCCAACCGGGAATAAAGATCCGCTTGCTAATCCGGTGGTTTGCGTGGTTGTTGCGCCGCTGCAATTATCTGTTCCAACTGGTGGTGTGAATGTAACAATGGCTCCGCACTGCCCGGCAGTATTGCTTACAGTAATATTTGAATTACAGGTAATGGAAGGTGCTTCTGTATCATTTACTGTAACAGTAAATGAGCAGGAAGTTGTATTTCCGGATGCATCTGTTACCCTGAATGTTTCTGTTGTTACCCCAACCTGGAATAAAGATCCGCTTGCTAATCCGGCGGTTTGTGTAGTGGTGGCACCGCCGCAATTATCTGCCCCAACCGGTGGCGTAAAAGTAACAACGGCTCCGCACTGCCCGGGAGTATTGCTTACCACGATGTTTGAGTTACAGGTAATGGATGGTGCCTGGTTATCGTTTATGGTTATTGTAAATGAGCAGGAAGTACTATTTCCGGCAGCATCGGTTGCCGTGAATGTTTCTGTTGTTGTTCCTACAGGAAACAGGGTACCGCTTGGCTGTCCTGCTGTTAGTACTGTTGTAACACCGGCACAATTATCCGTGCCTGCAGGCGCCCCAAAAATTACAGTTCTTCCACATTGCCCGGGACCGCTATTTGTTGTAATGTTTGAATTGCAGGTAATGGAAGGTGCCTGGGTATCGTTCACTGTTATTGTAAATGAGCAGGATGTTACATTTCCGGCAGCATCGGTTGCCCTGAATGTTTCTGTTGTTGTTCCAATAGGAAATGTGGCGCCGCTTGCTAATCCGGCAGTTTGCGTGGTTGTAACACCACTGCAATTATCTGTTCCTACAGGTGGTGTAAACGTTACAATTGCGCTGCATTGCCCGGATGTATTACCTACAACAATGTTGGCATTGCAGGTAATGGAAGGCGCCTGTGTATCATTTACGGTAATTGTAAATGAGCAGGTAGTTGCATTTCCGGATGCATCGGTTGCTGTATATGTTTGAGTTGTTGTTCCCACCGGGAAAGAAGAACCGGATGCAAGCCCGGCAGTGCGTACCGTAGTTACAGCACAATTATCCGTGCCTACGGGCGGCGTAAAATTTACAACAGCAGCACAGGTTCCTGCAGCTGCGTTTACACTGATGTTGGAAGGACATGCGATGACCGGCGAAATATTATCTGTTACCGTAACGTTAAAGGAACAGGTTGCAGTAGTTCCGGAACCGGTTGTTGCAGTATACGTTACAGTGGTGCTTCCAACCGGGAAAGCATCGCCGGGCGCGTAATTGGATGTAACTGTTGCAGGACAGGTGCCTGTGAGTGTTGGAGGTGTCCAGCTTACAACTGCATTGCAGGAGCTAACATCAACATTTGTATTAATATTAACCGGGCATCCTGCAAAAGCAGGTGTGGTTTGAACAACAACAGTAGTTGTGGACTGGCCCGGGCAACCAACTATATCTGTAGCCGTTACGGTGTAAGTGCCGGACATTGCCGCTGTTGAGCTTGCAATGGTGGGATTTTGAGCTGTTGATGTATAGGATGGGCCGCCCCAGGAATAAGTTATAGCGCCACCAGCCTGTGCTGTAGCGGATGACGATAAGCTAATGGTTTGTCCGGCGCAGTAAGGACCAGTGTTAGACGATGTAGGAATAACAGTGAAAGTAAAAAACGTTCCCTGGTTTAAAGAAGTACAGATCGAGCTGTTGGGATCTGTATGTAAATTGTCAAATAAGGTAATGGCGGGAGTGTAGGTGTTTCCTCCGCCTGCAAAATAAATTCCGTTAGCCGGACTTAAAACTTCAATGATGGCGCTTACATTAAAGTTCTGATTTGCTTTAATAAGCTTTTTTAAATTTATGCTGGTCACAGGTATTGCAACGCTGGCGGGTGTTGTAAACTTAATGGTAACCCTAACAGGAAGGATGGCTGTTTGAAATGAAAAAGAAGTATTCTGATAATAATACGTAGTGCTTCCAATGTATACTACAATTCCACCGGCAAGATTTGAAGAAGGAGCATCGTAAATCACATTGGCCATATTGGCGCATGCCGAATTTGGCGGCAGCGTATTATAGCCATTTATAGTTTGGTATAATGTATCACGAAATCCGAAAAAATTACAAGGCGATGAAAATGCAGGCCATGCCGGATTTGTATAGTTCCAGGTTTTTCCGCCTGTTACAGCTATTGCACGTGAATCGCTTTGCGGAGATGCAATCACCACACCTGCCGGCCCCGGTGAAGGCGTTTGAGCCTTCACCGTACCAATGCAGCATATTAAATAAGAAATAAATAATAATTTGAAATTATATTTCATCAGTCCTGAATAATTTAATTCTTAATAAACCTTGAGTTAAATGAATGTCCGTCAACTGATAATCTTAAAATATAAAGTTGTGGAGTAAGAGATGATACATCGATCTGGAAAAGTTCTTTCGCTTCGATCACTTCTGTTTTCACAGTTCTGCCCATTAGGTCCGTGATACTTACCTGAACTGTTTTGCCTTGCAGCATGTCGAAGTTTTTAAGAGCTACTGACAAATCATTTTGTACCGGATTAGGGAACACATTATAGGAAACCGTTTTTGACAGGTCATCTACAGAAAGTGTTTGCACCAGGCCATCAAAAGTAAGATCGTCGATCAGCGCATAAGAAGCACCGGGATGAGATACCATGCCATTTCCTTTTCTGATCATGACAGATATTGATGAAGAATCCGGTGTAGTGCCGCCGAAATAATTGATCGGAACTGAAAAAGGCTGGTAGCTGGAAACCGTTGAATTTGCTATCTGACTATATCCTGATCCGATTTGACTGCCTGCGCTGAACATTTCTACATTTACCCAAAGCGTATCATTATCATCCTGCTGGAATTTATAATATCCATTCAGGCTTTCGTGACGGAAGCTTACCGGAAAACTAGGTGTAGGTGAACCAAATCCGTTATTGGTTGTAATAAACCCAAATTGATTATTGGTTGTATCGTTTCTTAATAAAAGAGCGTAGTTACCGTCGTATGCATCTGTTGATCTTGATATAATAGCGGAATCTCCCGGACTCCAGTGTGAATCATCTTCTGACCACCATGAAACTGCCTGGTTTCTTCCTGCAATTGACCAGCTTTCCATATTGCTGTTTGGCAATTGAGTAACGCCTCCTGTCAGCTGCACATTATCAACTGATAACTGGCTGGTTAATGAATTCATTCCTGCAAAATAATTTGTGCTTAACATTAATAAAGTTAATCCGTCAGGCGTGCTGGAGTCAGTATAGTTGATCTTCATTGCAATTCGCTGAAATAAACCACCGGAGCTTCCTCCCAGTGTTTTCATATCGTTGGAGATAGCGGTAGCGCCATTATTAAAAGAAATAAAAATCACTGCAGAGTCACTCACATCTTCATCATATTTTGCATATACAATAAGTGAATCAGGACGGCCGCCAGAATATGGAAGAGGATTGATCCCGCTGCCATTTGCATCTGCATAAAGGACTGCACCCGGTGAACCGCCATTGCCTTGCGCATGTGCAGCGTAACTGCCATCATAAGAAAGCACCTGTGTAACGGTGCCTGCGGTATTCCAGTTGCCAAGCACATTGTAGCTGAATGAATTCCATAATTCAAAATTAAAATTCGGTACTACCGATGTATTTGTAGAAAACTGCACAGTAGAGCTGTAAGCTGTTCCCGAAATATTTACCACTTTAATTCTGCCGTAATAAATGCTTGTCGGCGAAAGGCCTGTTAACGTTAATGTTGCCGCTTCAGCGCTGCTTAGTGTATTAGAAGGGCTCATTGGTGCGAGTGTCCCGAACGACAATGTAGTTCCGTATTCGAATTCAATAGTAGTAGAGTTTCCATGAGCATCTACTAATCCCTGGACATAAGCAGTGTTTGAATTGATGATTCCTATTGGAGTTGTGATTACCGCAGTAGGTGCTGCTCCCATATTGGTGGTGAACGTAGCGGTAGTGCTGTAAGTTGTGCCTATGCTGTTGGAAACTTTAATCCTTCCATAATAAGTAAATGCAGGTGAAAGCCCTGTTACATTAACGGAAACCGACTGTCCGTTAACAGATACACTTGCAGGGGCCATAGAAACAGTTGTTCCGAATGATAAAGTAGTTCCATATTCAAATGATACAGAAGTAACAGCGCCATCATAATTTACAAGCCCGTTTATCTGGGCAGAGCTTCCGCTAAGAATTGTAACCGGGGTTACAATGTTAGCAGTAGGTGCATTTAAAGATGCGTCTTTATAGATCAGCGTTTTACCATATTCCCCACTTGTGATCCCGTAAGCTGAATTAAGCATAAAAACATCGTACAGCGCGCTGCCGTCATTACCCGCTATTGTAAGAGAGTTCCAGGTATTTCCCTGGTCATTTGTATATTTAATAACACCATCATCACCGGTAACATAACCCTGTGTGCTGTTATAGAAATGAACAGCATTTAACATAGAAGCAATATTATCCGAGATAATATTCCATGTTGCACCGCCATCAGTAGTTTTAATTATAGTTTGGATGGAATCGTTGGCAGCATTTCCACCAACAACAATTCCTGTTAAAGCATTAAAAAAATAAGCGTCATGAAACTGGCGCGTAGCCAAGCCCGCCGGAACTGTCACAGTAGTCCAGTTTACACCACCATCAATTGTTTTCAGGATTTTTCCCATTTCACCAACAGCATATCCGTGATTTGCATCAGGAAATGTTACATTCAGCAGCCATGAGCCTAAGTTATCAGAAACAATGTTCCATGTTGCGCCGCCATCCGTTGTTCTGATGATTGTTTGAATAGAGTCGTTTGATTGATTTCCCCCAACGGCAATACCCGTGTTTGCATCCGAAAAATAAACACCGTTATAATTCCTGGAAGCGATACTCCCGGTAAGCGGTAAGGATTGCCATGACTGGCCTGCATCAATGGATTTAAAAAGCTGCCCGGCATTACCAACCGTATAACCGGTAGTGGCCGTTGGAAAATGCAAACCGTTCATCATTGCATTTATCCCGTCAGCTACAATCGCCCAGGTGGATGCACTGTCGTCGGAATAATAAAGCGACGTGATCGCATCATTGTAAAAATGCCCGCCTGCAGCCACTATCCTTCCATTCGGAAGAATCTGAACTGCTTTTAAGTGACGAAATGTTGGCGCATGCGTTTTTAAAGTCCAGGTTCCGGCCTGGGAAAAACAGGCAAACGGCAAAAGCATAAAACAAAGTACACGGTAAATTTTTTTCATGGAGTAGTGAAATAGATTAAAATAGTGAGTAAGTAGTAGAGTATAAGCGAGTTAAGTATAAACCCCGGAGAACCTCGCTTTTTAAGGCGCGCCGAAGGTAACAATTAAAATGGGATAAACATTTTAAAAGTCTTTTAAACAGCCGGCAGTCCCAATGCGCTTCGATAAAACAATTTTATTTGTTTGATCGGTTACGTATTAATGAAATAACCTTCACTTATGCTGAGCGCGAAATTAATTATATGTTTTACCCGGAGTAATTAAATGGGCTGAACGACGCAAATATGCATGCAAACGACAGGATGTGCTAAAAATGTGGGCAGGAATAAACAATATAATGGCAGATAATAATAGTTTGTTTGATATTTCGCTAATTATTATCTGGTAAAAAATTAACCTTATCAAACAAATACAACAACTGTATGATAGAATAAATATAATCAAATGATGTGTTTTCAAAAATGTGCAGAGGAAAAACAGTTTCAATAAAAATAGAGAAGGGAAGAAAGCAGAGACAGGAAATGCGGACAGCCGGATTTTGGTAATTTGTTTTTTTAATTTTTTCTAATGAAAATAATACGGAACAACAAAAAATAATTCCGCAAAAAAAGAAGCGGTGGTTGTACCGGGATGGTAATTGTAGCTTCCAACTCAGGCTCCAGCATGGATGAAGCATTTGCACGGAAGTTTGAGGCGGTCATTCATTTTGCAATGCCATCTCTCGAAGAACGCCTTCTATTATGGCAAAATGCATTTTCGGGCAGCTGCACGCTGCATCCGGAGATCGACCTGTGTAAAATTGCACAGGAATACGAAGTAACCGGTGGTGCAATTATAAATGTGTTGCGCTATTGCTTACTGTCTGCCATTCGCAGGAATGATTCCGTTGTTACAAAACAGGAATTAATGATCGGCATCAAAAGGGAATTAAAAAAGGAAACCAAAACATTCAATGCGAATTAGCACAGTTAAATTATATAACAAACACAGGCGATGCTAATTGCGCCCAAGTTTTTTTAACATCCGTACATGCGAGCCAACAGCGTTAAAAAAAGTTTTATTTTGATTGTATTTTAACCCGAATTCAATTGCGGTTCTTTCTACAATGGGAGATATTGCCCGGTAGTGTACATGGCAGATAGTCGGGAATAAATGATGCTCGATCTGGTAATTCAAGCCACCAACCATCCATCCTAAAAGCCGGTTTCCACGGGCAAAATTTGCGGTTGTTTCCAATTCATGGATGGCCCATTCGTTATAAATAGCACCTTCTAAATCCGGCAATGGTTGCTCTGCTTCTTCCACAACATGCGCCATTTGAAATACTACGCTCATAAAAACACCCGCTACAAAATGCATGATCAAAAATCCCAGCACAATTAACCACCAGCTATAGCCCGAAAATAATAATGGAAGTACCAGTATTATTGCAAAATATGCAGCTTTAGTGAGAATCAGCCGTGTCATTTCTTTTTTAGAAGTGGATCCCTGCTGTTTCGTAATTCCGGCTTTATTATATCTGATCAATTGTCCAAACTCGTTTACAAATCTCGATAATGTCATCAAACAATATAAAAAGAATGCATACACATGCTGGAACCGGTGGATTTTCCTTAATGGCGTATGCGGCGATAGCCGTAGCGATCCTTTCGGTTCAATGTCTTCATCAAAACCATCTATATTAGTAAAGGTATGATGCAGCATGTTGTGCTGGATCTGCCAGTTAAAACTATTGCCACCGATAAAATACATCGTGGTGCCAACTAATTTATTTAACCACTTTCTCCCGGAAAACGAGCCGTGGGCGGCATCATGCATCACACTCATGCCAATGCCGGCCATGCCAATACCCATTACAACTGAAAGTGGGAATATCAGCCAGTCAGCCATAGGTAAAAATAATATCAATGCAAACGGGATCACATAAATGGAAAGCATGGCAATCGCTTTCAGCACCATTTTCCAGTTTCCTTTTGTTGAGATTCCTTTGTTTTTAAAATACTCATTTACATTTTTTCTCAATGCCACAGTAAATTGCGCACGGTCTTTATTGATAAACTTTATTGTTTTCATTGTGATTACCCGAATAAACAGGATTTATTAAAGCCGGGAAGTATGTAAGAAATAAGAAGGTGTCAGCTAATCGTAACTTTCAGAGTAAACCTAGCGGTTTGTAATATTATTACAAGATAAGCAAAATTAAGCGGGTAATTGTTCTTGATAAATAGATTAACGATATTTAACAAGCCGAGCCTTCAAATTAATTCTGTTTCTGTTCTCATTTTTTCCTGTTTGGAATAGTGTGGGATGAGGCTCCAATGGCAAGGCTTAACATAAATTTGAACGCTACATATAAAACAATTAATACTGTCGCGGTTATTTTTAACGTACGATTCATCGTCTGAATATTGTAAATTTAGTTTGGCGGTTAAAAGAAGTAGAGGTTTACTTGCACAAACTCTGCATCCTGCTTAGGTACTAAGCAATGGTTTTTATCTCTCTGTCACAAGAGTTCCATTCTTATCAAGGTAAATTAATTTTAATTTCCAATTTTCTTTTGAGTCAATAAAATTTATAATAATATATGTTTCCGCATTTTCGCGAATGATTTTCCATTTTGCTGTTGTACTTGATTCTTTGAACTTATTGCACCCTTCACCCCCTTGTCTTTTAAAATTTATTCCATCTGTAAAGTCGTAGTAATTCTGTTTTGAATATTTATTATTACAGTCATCGTCATAGTGCCCATCATACAGGAAACATTTCGATAATATATTTCTGGATTGTGAGCTGCTTTCACACGATGAAACGATCCATCTTCCGTGAAGGATCTTTTGTAAACTATCAATTGTCAATGTGGATACAATGTTGTCTGCATAAATTGATTTTAAGCTCTCACCATCATAATTGATCCGTTCAATTTCAATATTGTTAAAGCTGCTAATGTAATGTTTCCAAATGCCAGCTCTTTTTCCATTTTTATATTCCCCTTCCCAATAATCTCCATATTTATCCATGCAACAATAGTCGCTGCTTTCCTGCCACTTCCCGGTTTTAACTATTTCCCTGAAATAAACTAAGGTGTTCAAAAAGATGCCGGGATTATTCAGATCCTCTGAAGTTATAGTATCAGTTTGTTCAGATATTTTATTGGATATAATAAAATTTCCTGTTGACTTGTGGTTATTACTTGGGTAATATTCAATGGAATGGAATAATGTATCGTTGATCCGGAAATATTCAAGGTTGGATTGTGATTGACCTTTATATGAAATTTTTACAAATAGTATTTTATTGTTTTCTTCAACTACCCGGTTTTCATAGCCACCAAGGTTGTCATAAATTTGGTGATTCCAAAAATCAATAATTGTATCTTTTTTTGTTTTTGTCTGACTGAAGCTTAAATGTTTAGAGAGGAATAATATAATTAGTATTGAATTTTTCATTGGTTGTAAAATTACTGCTAACGTTTCGGTAAAAAAACTGTGCTGGTTAATTTGCACAAAAATGATTTAACCGAAAATATTAATTAAATGTATGAAAGGAATTGCAAATGCCAACACCTTCTGCTGCTGAAAAAATGCATCTGCAACTTGCATCAAATCCCGCACAGGTTTTAGTCCCTGTCAGGCTGGTAATTAGCCGTCCTTGTATAGCCTGTATTTTTTCTTCGTGATAAGTTTATCAGTCCGTTTGAAAATTGTTTCGGTCACCGGATGCAAATAATTACTCAGGTAAATTGTTTTGTCAGGTAAGCTGTCCCCGGAGATTTTTATTTCTGATTGTCGCCCATCATCTATTCCAGCCACCTCATAATATTCTTTAAGTGTATCCAGTCGTTGTGTTATTAAAAAATTGTAAAAGTCTTGTGATTGTTCTGCTGTCAGTTTTGCTTTATAAAGTGTCTCGGGTTTGCAGTTTTCAAAGTCACAGTTGGTGATTAGTTTTATCGAATCTGCTGTTACAATGTAATTTTTAGAATAACCCGCGGCCCCAAAATAATGAGTCATTGAAATGGTAAAATGTGGAGTGTCTGTCGGCAAGAACAAATTTGTAAAACCAAATAAAGGTAATATGAGCAGTAGTCTTATTTTTTTCATTGTATTATTACTTCTACCAATTCGTCTGTTGGTTTTAAAATTCCATATTCATAACCAGTACATTAAACTCAAAGCTACTAACAAATAACAAATGCCCGGTAAGATATATTTACCGGGCATTTGTTTGTTAAGCAGCGCTGTTTAATAAGTAATGATAAACACGTAGCTTGTACCGCTTGTGCACAAGTTGGTGTACAGGATCACCGTGATGTAATACATGCGGTGTGTCGTATACATATCCAGCCCGCCCTGTCCATCGGTAAAGGTGAGCGTGGCGCCCGCTGATGTTGCAGTTTGGACGTATGCGCCTCCATTATCATCCTCTACGATCACATCGAGATGGTCGAATGTATGACCGCTAGGCAATGACGATGATACTTCATCCATGATCGCGATGCTGCCGTTCGGATTGGTATAGCTTGTTACCGTGGTATTAGCAATCGGATCAATTACATGCGCATTGCCATCGGTATATTTTGCAATCGTTGTAAGTGCCGAAAGATCATCACATGGTGTATAGCTGTATGCAATGTTGTACACCGCTTCAGTACCAGTGCTGCATCCGGTTGTGAATAGTTGCACGCTAATCTCATAGCTGAGGTTCGGGCTGCCCAGGTCAATGCCGGTGCCGTCGCCGGTATTGAAAGAGATACCGCCCCCGTCTGATGTTATAGTATCCGTAGCTGTTGCACCCAGGCTATCCGTTATCGTCACATCGAGATGATCAAATGTTTCGCTGATCGCTGCTACATTGCTGATGTCCGTGATCGTTATCTTTGTAGGGTATGGAGGGCTGCCCCCGATATTTCCGGAAACCAGCGGATCAATGGTACGGGTACCCGCGGAATCGTATAGTTTTACGATCTGCGTCAGCTGCGCAAGATCATAGCACGGGCCTGCAAGATAGTTGATGTCGTACACCTGTACCGCGCCATTTGGTGCAAAGTCGGTATAGAAGTTAGTTGTTATTGTGTAATCAAGGTTTGGCGTATCAAGGTCAAGGCCTGTTCCGTCGCCATTGTTGAAAAATATATCACCCGGGAAAGTAGTGATCGTTTTGGTAGCTGTGCCGCCTGCACTATCCCTTACCGTGATGTCAACTTTCACAAAAGCGCTGTGTCCGGCCGGCAGATCAATGTTAAGCAATGTAAAGTGCATTTTATCCGGGTAGCTTGTACCGGTAATGATATCAGTGGAATCCAGCACCACAAGCGAATGCCCCGTGTTATCATCATAGCCCAGGAAGCTTGGCAACTCCTGTATGTCGGCTGCACCTTTGGCCAGTGTCAATTCATTTTCCGTAAGGTTCAACAAGCCCGATGAGTTTTCCACCTCCACGCGATAGCGGTAGTACAGCGGCTTTCCATCGGCATCCTGCCGTTGCAAATGATCTGTTTCCGGATACGTAGTAAAATCAAGCGTTGTATCAAGTGGCGGATACTGCATCGGTGTATCTTTCACCTTTGTACTGTAGATTTCCATCCAGTTGCCGCTGCTGTTCAGCTTTTGCAGGCGATAAGTGCCGTTATAGCAGGTCGGGTTCCAGGTGAGCACCACCTCATTCAGCTCTGTGGATGTAGTTGTGCCGTTATGAGAGCGCAATGGCGGCGGTGCCGGATTGAATGGATCAACTATGTTAGTAAGCGCTGTATTGGAAGGCAATGATAAAATATCTTCCGCTGCGAGGTGCTCGTTCTGGATGCGACGTACAGCAACAATGCGATAGAACAGTGGCTCACCGTACGGTGGGATGAGCAGATCGGAAAAATTATCAATGACAGGATCGCCAACATTGATCTTCCGTGCAAGCTTCATTGTACGGATATTGCTTGCGTCAGCCGCATTGTAAGCTCTGTAGATCCAAAACTGTGTGATGCCTTCGGTTTCATTGTAAGCCGCCAGTTTAAACTTCACGGATGTAACAATGCTGTTTGCAGGATCAGCAAGGATCGAGATCACTTCGCGGATCGCAGGCGGTTCGGCAGGTGCAGAGTTCACCATCAGCACCGGCGCTTTAACCGGGCTGTTTGGGCCAATCACCAATTGGTTGCTGATCTCGCAGGCGTAGTAGAAATAAAATTCGAGTGAAGCGCCATCGAGCGCAAAATCAGTGAAGCGGATGTAATAATCGCTTGCCCCGCTGTAACCCGGATCGGATGGCAGATAGGTTGTTGTCCCGGTCATCGCGAATTTCACTGCCATCGGATGCGGATCATACACGTTCGCGTTGTAACCCACGCTTTCCGGTAACACCGGCACCACAATGTCGCCATTGGCATTGCGGAAAATTGGTTTCTTCGGCGACGCTGTTAATCCGCCTTTCACATATTTGTAGATCACCGGCTGCTCGGTCAGTGAAAGGAAGGAGCCGAGAATAGCCTGTGTCACAATATCTATCACCGCTTGCCCGATGATCGGCGTAGGCGGGCTGAACGGATGTACGATCACGGTTGGGTTACGATCCGGGATCGTGTATGCATCATTGTCAGGCAACGGAAACGAGAAGCTGAGGCTATTTGTGGTTGCCACAAAATTACCGCTGCCATCCACATTCACATTTACCAGGTCATGGATCATGGTGTAGTACGCTGCGGTATCGCTTACTTTCAATTGCTTAATGAGCGGCAGGATCGTATCTAGCGTTGTCTGTTTGTAGAGTACGTCCAGCACCTTGGTTTCGCTTCCGCGATAAACGAGCGCGCCGTATGGCTTGCGGCCGTCATCCGTGTTCAATTTAATGTCCACGGTGTAAGTCGACTTGCGGTAAAAATCCGGGCGTGTTGCAAACAGCGGCCCTGTCAGGTCTTTTGGCGCTACTGGCGCTACAATTTCCTGCGCCAGCACCGGCACCAGCGGCGCAATGTAAGAATCGTATTCTGTTAGCGTAAATGATGGCGGCTCTTTCACCCGGTCGAGCGATCGAATGCCAATGAACGTCACTTTGCTTCCATCGCCGGTTGCAGGCAGCATGGTGGTTTTGTTAAACTGGTGCGTGCTGTCGTTATTCCCGGATCCATTGAACTCCGCCGTTAAATAAACGCGGTAGCCCGGGTGGAAATTTACATACACATTGGTTCCGGTATGGATGTGGTTTGTATCGCTCAGGTAGCTTGGATCGTACACCACCAATTGGAGTGGGCTCAGCGGCACGCCAAATGAATCTTTTTTGATCTCCCATACTTCCAGCTGCTTGAATGAAGGCGTTGCGCTGTCGTCAAGTGAGCGGAACACGCCCTTGTACCAATCCACCGAAGGATCAATGTGATGCGGCAGCGAGTAGCTGTTGAAAGTAACATCGTATGCGCCAAAAGGCGCAAGGGTTACCGGATCATTGATCGCTGTAACAGTTGTTGGCTGATAGATGCCGCCGTACCATAGCTTTGTGATCGTGCCATCGTAATTTGTGCGCGGCTCAATGTATGGCGGTACTACAATAGTTTCAAGATTACCGGATACAGTAACAGTATGCGTGCTTATGTTAATACCTGTAATGGCAGCTGTTTTTGAAATGGACAGGTAGCCAAACGGGCTATCGGTATCGGGAATGGTTCCGGTGTATGTAACGGTTGTCTGTGGGAATGTATAGGTCGCCGATGTGATCGTGTAATCGCCATCGTTTGCATACGAGGAACCAAAGATGTGAACGCTTGTAATACCTGTAAATTCAGCCGCTACGTTGCCTGAGAGTATAAATGTATGTGATGTTGTGTTGATTGTTCTAAGCCTGAATACCCTGTCGTAACGGATGTTTCCGGCCACGGTATTGCTCTTCAGGTCTTCAGTCACCACGATGTTGGTATTTGCACCGCTGTTGGCCACCTGCTCAATCCGGTATGTGCCGTTATTGGCAGTACCTGTAGCTTCCAGTGTGATTTTGGGATTGGTATGGAATTTCTCGAAATATACCGTGCGGTTCAGGTGTGTGCTCCAGTTGGCATCCACCGCTAAATTCTCCACCGCCACAAAACGGTTGCCCACTATAGGTTGCAGCCATGTTACCAATGTGGTGAACTGGTTCGTGTTCAGCGGATCGGAGGAAGAAGTTTGTTTGATCTGATCCAGTATGAATTCAGGGTACGGCGATGTTGTATTGTTGATCGCAATGATTGTATAGCCGGTGCTTCCTGTTGTAAACAGCGATCCAATGTATTTGCTTTCCTGTCCGGAAGGAATGAGTGGCTCTACATTCTGCGACGGGCTTGTGCTTAAGATCATATAATTGGTCACCTGTACGCGCACCTGGTTGTTGGGCAACTGGTACACATTCAGCACTTCGCCCTGTACGGCCGACGGCCCTGTTTCGCGATAAAAAAGCTGCGCGCGTTCTGCAAACTGGTAGTTCACATTGTGTAAATGCGCCCAGTCGAACGTAGCACGCATAAGGGTTTTGTCGCTGGTGCTGATCGCGGCCAGCGCGGTTTGCTCGTCCGCTGTGGTGAACATGAGCGGCTGCTCCGGCTGAATAAGCTGCACCGCAAAGTTAGATGGCGGGATGAGGTTTTTCACTTTCCGGAACAAGGTGTAATCCGTGCATTCTGAATTGCTGAGCGGCGAATTACGGGAGAACCAGTTGATCGAGTACAGCGCATAGCAATGCACGCCTTCTTCACGTTCCTGGTGAATGTACACCTGTGTGTCGCCCATTTCCGGGATCTCCATCACTTCGTTATAGCCGGCTTCGTCAAAATATTCCGGATCGCGAGTGATCTCCGGTTTGCGGTAAACGCTTTCGCCGCTGGCTTTGTAATCCACGCCGTACATTACCGGGATGGTTTCATTGGCCAGTACAAATTCCGTTGAGTCATAAAAGAAAGTGCCGAAAGGCTTTTCGTAATTATACACCTCCCTGTTCAAATCTACATAACGTACATCATCATACGGCACATAACCTTGAGCATCGGTGAGCTGGTTTACTACGCCCACGCCATTATCCACGCTGATGCCATACGTTGTCGGATCCTGAACCGGTGTGGTAGGCAGGCGATAATCCTGCTCAGTAGTAGGCAGCGTCATGTACACATGTGTTTGCACGCGTGTGGACGGATCGCCGGCTTCCAGCGCGCCATGGCTGGTATATACCATCAGGTAAACGTAGGGCGATGTTGCATCCGGTATATCGGCATCGATCATACCCAGGCCGAACATGCGTGCCAGGTGATAATCAATTGTGGCGAGGCGCAACAGGTCAAAATAACTGATCTCGATCATTGCTTCATTGCCGGGATCATCTTCCACCGGCAAATAAGTTGTAGCCTTGGTATCGGTAATGCTGTACTCCAAATAGTTCTGTACGCCTGCCTGGAAACCATCCGCAGGATCTGTATCCGGATGTTCCGTATTGGGCACAGGGTTCCAGCGATGCTGGTAGTTTTCAACGCGCACCTTGAACTCACCGGTAACAGCGCTGCTGTCGTTATACTTGTTCCAGGCATTGTCCACCGCGTATTTATCAGCAGCTGGTGCATACGGGTTGGTATTGTTCTCCAGGCGGTCGTATGCAATATTGGTATCAAGCGTTAATGCATAATCGCCTTTGAATTCCCACAGGTTATTTGTTGTTATGGTGGTGATATAATCCTCGTATGTTTCAAGGATGATCTCCGACAGGTAAGCGATTGAAAAATCGAGGCGCACGGCCACCATGTTCTCGCCGATGATGCCAGCAGTGGCCAGCTGTGTAGGACCTGTAAATGATTTACGGCCCGTAATGAAAGTAGAAGTGGTATCGGCCGGATCATTGTACGCAAGGCCTTCCAGCCGGAGGTAAGCGCTGGCGGTAGAACCGGTATTGTACAGCACATTAAATCTTGCAGCGAACGTTTGCTTGTTTTGCGCACCTACCAGCACGGTACCCGTATACTGTTGCATTAGTGTTTGCGGCTGCAGCGTACCCATCGCAGCACGCAGCGTGTCATACTGGCTTGTATCGGAAAAACGGACAATGATATTCGTGGTACCCACGCCGCCGTTGGTAAGCGTAATGCTGTTGTAATGCCATTCACGCTTGCCGCCGGTGGTCACTTCCGTAGGTATTGTTGTGTTGTTGATCGTAACCTTGGCCTCGTACTTTGTGTTGTAAGGCGTTTTGTAAATTTTTACATAATCATCCGGCTGGTTAAAGCCGATGGTGGTGTAATACGGACTGCCCACATTGGCGTACGTTCCTTTTGCAAAGTGATTATCGCCTAATGATTTATTGAAGCGCCAGCGCAGGTGCATGCCTGCGGAGGAGTCGTCGGAATTATCGGAGCCGGCCGCCTGCATGTAGAGGTAAGGCGATTGCACAAGGCTCCCGTCGATTGGCACGCTTGCAGGTTCCGGACAAATGTAATGGTTCGGGATCGGGTAGTGGTTCACATTCAGCTCCAGGTCAGTTACCGTTGGTCTATAGGATGCCTCGGGCATCCGGAACGATGTAAGGTTTGTGAATGAATATTTTGTTGATTTGGGAGTGCTGTTTTCCTCTGTAACACAGGTCACCATGTTTTTATCGGCGCGTACCACCAGTGGATGCGTCGTTGTTCCGTCGGTTGTCCACCCGTCAAGGATCAGCTCCTCGTAACTTGTATCGACAATAATATCCGAAAGGAAATAATCATCATCAAGAGCAAGGTCATAATAGCCTGAAATACTTAATGTACTGCTGTACTTTACAATGATGCACCCGCCAGTTGGCCTGTAAGCCACAAGAAAATAGCTGGCTCCAAAGGAGATCATGCGCAGGTGTGAGAAACCGGTGCCTCCGAGGAAGCCATAGCCGGTCGCCGATACAGAAGTGGTAGAGAGCGCCATCTCAAACGCGAATATCTGCTTTGTACCCGTAGCGGCACCTACGTCGCCACAAACAATATACTTGCCGGAGTTAAAGCTTGGGATTATGCTGCGGAACTCGTGGTAAACGGATGTCTTGAATACTTCCCTGCTGGTATAGGCCAGCGTTTTATCTACGGTTGCCACAAAGCTGTCGTAGCCTGTTACCACTTTTGTTCCACCATAGATCAACGCGCCGCCGCTGCCATACACGATCAGGCGGGCAGTCTGGATGTTAGTGGAGGTGAAGCCTAAAGCTGTGTTGTATTCCAGGCTGCCGTTCCTGTCCACACGTATGATCTGGACGTCCTCATCTGTTCCTGAATAACATTTACTGATAAAGATATAGCTGCTATAGCGTTCTTCACCAACGCTGTCGATCGATGTGATGATCTCCAGCGGCATCTTGGTATTGCTGTCGCCGTAGGTTTTTGCCCAGATCACATTGCCATCGCTATCCACGCGGATCAACAGCGGGGTGGAGTGGGTGGAGTCTACGTATTTGGCGCCAAACAGGAGCTGATGCCCGATGCTGTGCAGATCATTTACCGGTAACACCATCAGCAGGCTAAGATTACTTTTTGCCAGGGTATATTCCACCTGGTCGATCACATGCCCGTCCGGATCAATAGTAACAGTGAGCGCAGCGGTATCTGCAGTACCAACAAGAAAATTATTGGCAGTGTCCTTAATGGCCAGGCTTGCAAAGTTTGCATTTACGCCTGTATCAAATTGCTTAATGAAAATTGACATATATAATAAGTTTTAAAAATTGTTAATTCCGTTAGTAGCCCATTAAAGTGTTGTCAGGTCAAGCGTTACCGTTTCTGTTGCCACATCCGCGTATGCGCTGCCATCATACAGCCTGTAAACAAACGTGAACTGGTGTGTGCCTACCGGTATGTTCAGTAAATTATCAAAGCCGGTAATGAATGCGCTGGCCTTATCTTTTGAGTACAGCACTTTGTAAAGTAATGGAGAATCGTAACCCGATCCTGTATCCACCGACATTGTGAGCGCGCCTGTGAGGTCAGCGATCAGGATCTTCGGATCGTTCAGCGGCTCTGGGTTACGGATGAGGATGCCCAGCACATTGGAAGTGGTGGTATCTTTCACCAGGTTGAACTGCATGAATTCTGCGGGCTCCAGCTCTTTGAACTCAAAGATGCGGTCGATCAGCTTGTCAAAATCCAGGGCCGCTTCGGCATGCAGTGCATCGTTTGCAGGCAGCGTGCCTGAAACCACTTGCAGCGCTTTGTTGAAGGCTGTTGAGCTAAAGGCTTTCTCCAGCTTGTAGCTTGCTGTGCGGGTGATCGCCGATGTAAGCGGATCACGCTCCAGCACATAGCTGCTGATGTGCTCGTTGAAATCCTTGTAGCGCGATGTCTGGAAGCCGTAGCGATGCACTTCGCGCACCTGCGGGCCGCTGAGTGACAGGGATGCGGGGTTATAGGCCGCATTGTAGATGGCGGTGTATAATTTCAGCGGCAACAGCGGATCCATCGGTACCTGCGTGAATACGCCATGTGGTGTAAGCGTTGTGCTGCTTGGCACACAAGGATTGAATGTTGCATTGCCATTCAGGATCATATTGTTCAGCGCGGCAATATCCGGTGTGATGATCGGGTTTGGTGTCAGCGCCCATGTAGTAGCCGTAGGCGAAATGATATTCGGGATTTGAACACTCGGGTTCGATGGGTTTGGAATTGTTGGTGGCTCAGCCGGGTCTTTGATCACTACCTGGAGCTTGGAGCCTACAGCCGGCGCGCCGTTGTATGCCGCCCAATCCTGGTAGAACTGGTACACATACGGGAACACATAGAAGAGCGACAGCTCCGGATTTTGGTAGTACAATGGTTTTGAATTCAGGATATTACCATCAGCATTCGGGTATGATTTGCTGAAATCGATGTAATGCTGCAGTGTGGCCAGTTTGTACTGATCCTGGTTGTCCTTCAGTTCCATCTGGTGATAATCCGGAAGCTGCATCGACGAGGTATCGCCTGTAGGATATTCATGGTAATGGCCAATCGGCCCTTTAGTGCGGAAGCCCAATACAAAAGCATGTTTGTTATTGTTATGCGATGAAGATTCTTCATATACTTCATCTGTAAACTCCACGCGTACTGCAAACGTTGTATCCGGGCGCCATACAGGCAACAGCGTTTTGTTGATCGCATCCACCATTTGCGTGTTGTTATCAGCTACATCGCTGCTGCTTGGCAGCGATTGGTTGTATTGATAATCCACCACGTTCAGGAAACAAATCTGGTAGAAGAAGTTCATACAGTTTGGATAGCAGTAATAAGCCGGCATACAGCGTGAGTTGCCCTGCACGGTCAACGCTACGCCTGCAATCATCACATCCATCAGGAAGTGATAATTAATACCGGAAATGCTTGTAAAGGCCGGATCAGGACGCACGTTGGTGAACATCGTGATGGTCGACCAGTCGATCGTAGTACCGCCTGGTGCATTCAGCGTAAGCGAGCAGTTGTAAGTGGATGATGTAAAGAACACAGTAAAGGTAGTGGTGGTGTGTGTGCTGTGATAAGTTAAGCCATCCGGCAGCGGATCGGGGAATACGCCTGATCCTGTGGCCACATCGTAATATGTTGCATTGCCCAACGCAACTGTATTGTACAGGTCGCCGTTCCTCCTGATGATCGTCAGCAGTCCTGCAACACCCGCCAACTGGCCGCTTGCCGTTGTGTCGCAAACCATGCCGCCGATGAGTGTACAATCGCCGCCGGTGATCGTGATCTTATCCACTACGTTGGCCGGATCGGAATAGTACACGCCGCTTGTAAGATCAGCAGGCGTTTTCACCACCGATGAAAGGAAAGTATAATCAAACACCGGGTTGCCACTTGCATCCGTACCGGTTTGCACCCGCTGATAGTAGCTGATAGTAACGTGATTGGTAAGTGTATCCAGCAGCATGCTCACTTCAGCCATCGGTTCAGGCAGGTAAATTTCCAGCGTATCCGTTGCGTTGAACGCGAGTGCCGAGCGGATGCCCGTGCCCGGGTATGGTTTGTACATCACAGTGCCATCGCCCGGTGTAACGCGGAAGAGCACACCATGCTGCTGCGCGATCGCTCCGGCCGGAATGGTAATGCTATAGCCCACATAGGCATGCAGGCCGTCGAGGTTAACGCAGGTTTTTTCGCGTTCTTCGGGTGGACAAAAAATCGCGTTCGTTACGCCTAATTCTTCAGCCACGGTATCGCCGGAACCTTGTGCAAGAAAGGTCAGCGGGTTTTGCGCCATAATGCGGAGCTTGGTATAATTGCCCGGGTTATCGATCTGCCAGGAACCAAATTTCAGGTTGTCGAGGTCCATGCTCGTCAGGTTGAATGGTGCATCGGCCAATGGCGTGATGGCATTGTATACGTGATAATTGTTCCAGCTGCCGGTTGTTGGGTTCCAGCTGAAGATCTCTACTTTGTTCAGGATAAAATCATGGCGCACACGGTTTGATTTTCCGCGCTGCGGTGCCACGTAAACAGAATAGTTGGCACCGGAGGTAACGCCGCCGAAGCGGTTCAGCGTAGTATCTCCATTGGGTTTTACACCTTTACGGAACTCGATATCAATATAGCTGTCGAGCGGCACCAGGTAATCATTGATGGTGCTCCATACGCCATCGGTCAACGGCGGGATGGTGGCTGCAGAGCTTACGCCTACCGGAATCTTATCGATGCACAATAGGTTCAGCGTTTCCTGGCTCATCATGTTGAGCGTTTTCACGGCTTCCTGTATGGAGTTGTTCACTACTGCTGTAAACGATGCTGCAGGCGGGCTTGGCGGACTCGGTAGTCCGAGGATACCGGAGGTGAACATTGGCACTTCCTCATAATCCAGTGTGTGGTCGAAGGTCCAGGTGAAGTCAAGATCAATGCAGTATTTTTTCTTGAGGATCTTCACGCACACTTCTACCGAGCCGGTAACAATGAATGGCTGTGGCGCTTCCGCAGCAAGCGAAGCCGCGGCCGTTAAGCTGAAGCCTTTGCCCAGCAGCGTAATGTCTACACCACCGCCAATATCAATGCTGCCGCCAATCTGCACCGGCTTGAAAGCAATGCGCCCTGCAGTATCCAGGTATGCGTAGAGGTGTGCTTTGATTGGCCCTACTTTATAATTTTTATCGAAGGATGCGCCCGCACCGGCACGAATGCCCGAAGCAGAAAGCATGAAGTAAGAGTATACATCAAACAGCTGGAAGATGCGCGCCTGTACACGGCGCTCTGCTGGCTGGTCGCGGCCGATGTTCAGGTACCAGGCCGATGAATCGTGCCAGAAGTATGCCATTTCGATGAGCGCATCCACGGTAGCGATCTTGCCGCTCTCGGGGAACTTGTAATTAACGCCCAGTCCGGCGCTGATGCTGCTCGGATCAATTGCAATGATTGCGTAGAACGGCGGATCGGATGTTGTATCCAAACCGATGCGCTCCTTGAGGATCTGCGCTTGCCCCTGCAGCAGGAACACTTCCGGTAACGACAGCAGGAAAAATAATTTACTGCTGAATGTTTTACCGCCATCCGCGGCTGTTGCCAGCGAAATGCCGGCGCCGAAAGAGAAGCCGGGCTCGTTGGCCATTTTGCTGACCGTAACACCTTCTTTTAATTCCGGCGATACTTTCTTTTTATAGTATTGCCACCATTCGGCATCTGCCGGAAGGCTTACCGGTGCAGCCGTTTTTGATACGATGTATTGTTTTCCGAACAGTGCGCGGAAACCGTAAATGCCCATGCCTGTGGCACCCAGCACAATTGGTGTACTTAGTTCCAGCGATACATCGATGACGAAGGAAGGTACAGAAGGATTGTATTTCATGGCTGCGCTGCCGCCCATTTTCATTTTCGGCAATGTAAAATCGATACCGCCTGCATACTCTGTACCCGCTGTAGAATCGGGATCGCCGCTTGGCTGGCGCATAGAGAGATAGCCGCTCAGCAGCAGTGTTGCCGATTCCTTGCTGGCGCTGCCCGGGATAATGATGTCGATTGCGATGCTCTGAATGCGTACGAATATGTCGATGGCGCCGCCATCAATACTGAAGTAAACTTTGATACCATCACCGCGTGCATCCACGCCGCCCGGGTTAATGCTGATGCCTGCGCTGAACTCAACGTATTTGTATTTGCGCACGTTCCCGGTAGTGATGTCTTTCTTCTCGTAGTTACCCATGCCAATGGCTGTAACGGTAAGCTTTACCGGGCCAAGGTTTATCTTCACCGGTTTTCGCAGTTCAATGGTACCGCCTTCCAGCTCAATCTGGCCGTTCTCCCAGATGAGGAGTTTCTGGATCTCAATGTCTTTTGGTAATAAGTCACCGATGAATGTACCCGTATGTGTGGTCAGGAATTTTACAACCCCCGAAACAGCCAGGTAAAATTTATTGGAACGCCGGCCGATGGTCAGGCTTTTCAGCGTGAGCTCAAAATAATCCTGGAAATTGAGCGGGATCGTGATGCCGTCATCATCGCTGGCAGTAAGGTAAAAATCACCGTTGCCACTGATGTGGATTTTGATGCGAATGGTATAATCCCCGGTGCCGTGCTGAAACCCCGGAACGGTGAGTGTTCCCTGGATGTCAGATTCTATGATCGCATTTTGCTGGAAGGTGATGCTGAAGGTATCCAGTGATATGGCAAATTTTTCACCAAAGCGAACGCTGATGAATGGTGCAGGGTCTGTAGGTGAAAACGCACGCAGGCCAAAAGTACCAGAAATGCCACCCGTACCGGCAAGCAGATTGTGCACATATAATTCGCCGGTGGAAGCGGGCAGATCAGGTGCGTTGTGGTTCCAGTTTGCCGGAAAATCGATTGTTGCTTCCTGGATAAATACGCCAATGAAATCATTTGGCCGGTTGTCAGCTGTTGCTTCCGCAATATTGGTGGTGCGGCTAAGATCCAGTTTTGCATTAATAAATCCTATTTGCAGCAAAGTGTTACCAATTTGTGCTTTCGGATAAGCTGTTGGGAAAGTTACTGTAAGATCTTCATCAAATCCAATTCCTCCTGTTGTTGAAAATGTAAACTCACCAGGATCAAAATAAATAAGTGTTTTTATGCTTTCATTTGTTTCAATACTTCCATCTGGTTTCACCGGAATAAGCATTGTCCTTGGAAATTCAATGGCAGCTTTTATGGAAAATTTAGAAGATGCCTGTGGAATTAAAAATTGTTTGATCAATGTGATGGTGCTGGCACCGAACTGAAACTGTAAAAGTTTATCGATATTGTCAATTGTATTTGCTGCGCTTGTGAGGTCAATTACATAATCATTTAAAATGATTTCAAGAATAGAGAGGGAAGAATTATTTTTGATATATGTAACAATGTCCTGTGATGCAGTATTGAGATTTGTATTTACGGGTGTAGGAATACTAAGCCCATAATTGGTATTTGTGTTTGTTGCAAATGTATTGACAGGATCTGGGTTATTTATGAAATTAGCGATAGCACTTTTTACAAGATCTGTATCATACAATGAAACAAATTTCTTAGCCAATGTGGCAAATTCTTTTGGTTCAAAGGAAAAATTCTCAATCTTAAATTCCCTGATAAACCGTAAGATCGGCCATGAAAAATCAATACTGATAGGGAGTTCCAGATAGTATGGTACAGGATCCGATGTATCCGGTGGGTTCAATAACAGGCTGATCCCTGCGCCCGGAATATCAAAGGCGATCCTTTTATAAATAATCAGGATAACCTCAATATGTTTACCACCTGTAGTATGGTCAACAACAATTTGAAAATCGCGATAGTAAATTTGATCAAGTATCTGATCAAGACCTGTACTAATAAATCCCAGTTGTTCTGGGAGATGATCGATCTTTACAATATCGCTTACCGGAGGAAAAAATTTATCACTCATATTTGAAAGTTTTAAATGCGTTTTTTATTACCAACCTTACCAGTAGGTGTTTGCTGGCGTCATTAATATTATTAGTACTGCAACCAGGTCTAAAAGCAGGCTTACACCGCAGATAGCGATAGCGACTATCATTATTATTTTGGCTGTTTTGCCGGGCTTGGCTTTAATGAAAAAGAATACTGATAAAGCGAAGAACAAAACCTGGAATAATGCAAGCCACACAAATAATGCATCCTGATGATATCTACGATCCTCAATATAATGGGATGCTTTAGTAAGTATGGCAACAATGTGCAGTTGCGATAATAACAGTGTAAGCACTGATTTTTTTAAATAACCGTTCATGTTTAAGGGTTTAAGAAAGACGTTCCCTGCTCAGCGATCAGCCTGGCCTTTACTTCATTGAAATAAGTTGTTTTTACGTATGTAATGTTTGAATAATCTGTCGTAGTTAAATTAAGCGGCTCAATCAGAAGGGAAATGTCAGCTCCGCCATTTAATATTACGGCGAACTTACTTAACAATGAATTATACCAGAACGTAGCAAAGTTGATAATACGATTGTCAATATCATTAGAAGGATCATCCGGGTGCCAGTTATATTTGCCTGTAGGGGCATCGAAGCTGATGAAATTATTATAAAGGCAGGATATGCTCCATCGGTTAGTATAGTGTTCTGTTGTTACTACAGGCCCGTAATAATGCTCTAAAACATCCGAGAATTTAAAATTGGCATTGCTGCTTTTTACTTTTGCCCAGGCAGCGTATAAGCCAAACGCATCCGCATCGCCAAATATATCGGGGAAATTAGCATTGATCTCATAATTTCTATTCAGATCCGGGGAAGAAGGATAGTAAAGAGTTCCCGGTCTTGCTCTTTTATTCTGAACACGGTCATAATAGTTCTCTGCTATTGGAGTGGCGATGTCTGCAATAAAACCAGCAAGATCCTGGCTCAAAAGGATATTGAAAAAAATATAGAATGGAGCAGTAACAGTATTGCATAAATACATATCCAGTCCATATATAGCGTGTCCAAAATCAACATGCAGCCCATTTACATCTACATATATTCCGGGATTATCAGCTTTTGTATTTTCATCGGCCTGTGATACCAGGCCTAAATACGCAGGCCAATTATCACTATTGTTTAAAAAGCCCGATAGTTCTATACCGCCTGTGATACTGGGATTATATGTGAGGCTATGGCATATTGCAAACGCATTATTGGAAAGATCACTGGTAGCAAGATTAAATGCAGGGCCCATTGCCCCCCACATCGGATTTGCAATCCCATAGGAATGAACCCTGATACGTGTTACAATATTGTGTGGGCTATCCGGATCACTCAATGCCGGATCTGAAAAATAATTTTCAACTTTTCTTACATAGCTGATGAGTTGTGATACATTGGAAACTGCATATGAGGATGTAGTAGGTGGGACAACCGCAGTAAGAAATGCATTCTGTGTATTGATCGTAACATCGTCAAGTGTATACCCATAAATTGCACCACCTGTGGGTGTTTGAACGGAGTATAATCCGCTACTATCTAATCCCGCAACATTAATATCATAAGTTTTATACCAATTACCACTACTATCCTGACTTGGGATGACCGTAAATATTTGTACATTCAGATAGAGGTCATGAACACTGGAATCAAGTGCTGACGCTGCTGTTAAGAGGTTATTGTATTCTGTTGTTGTTATGGAAAGGCTAAGAAACTTCTGATGTTTGGAAAGTGTAGTAGCCTGATTTGGAAAGAGCTTAATTGGTAATAATTTATACGGTGGCAATGAGTCAAGCGTAGTTTGCGTATACTGCAGGCTATCCAGTTTGAATTTATCGGAGTTGAAACTGGATACTTCGCCGGATGATGAAGTGCCGGAATTTACTTCTAATGTACTCACAGGCTCTATATCAAAGGATGCCGGGTTGATCGTGTGCGCATCAATAACATTTGCATAAAAGATGACCCAGTCGGTGCTATAAGCAATTCCTACTTCTGCCATAAATGAAAACCCGATCTGGTCATATCCATTTATATATTTTTTTCGTGTGCCGCTATTCCACTGAAGTAATTTGGTTGAATTGATATATTTAGGTAAGTTGATCGGCCCAAACAAATTATCAAGGTATGACGAATTTGGGATAGCCGTTGGAGGTAATGGACTTGCAGGCTCTTCTTTTCTGATGTCATAAAATTTTAAAATCCAGGCTTGTGTTTCATAGGTAGAGCTCGTGTTAATAACATTAGGTAGAGCAAGATAAAAAGGAGTGGTGTATTCTCCTGTGGGGCTGCTTACTACCGTAAGAAACTTATCTGACTTTACAGGAAAATCCGGGAAGGAATCGTCCGTTTGTGCAAAATCAGAATACAGGATAGGGCTTGGATTGTATGTAAGCCGCACAGAAAGTTTTATGACTTTTTTAGATATACTGGCGTGTGGTGTTAGGGTAGTGATATAAATTGGCCAGTTATTGGAATAATAATTTGTGGCAATTGAGAATCCCGTTCCGTTTAGGTCAAGACTGATGTGAGTGCCCGGGAAGCTTGTCGATACATCACCCTGGTTATCTTTATAATAATTGACCGAATAACCGTTTTCATTTCTTACATCGATATAAAGCGTATTCTTGTTATAAAATCGACTGACAATAAGATTAAAGACATCATCCCCTGTTTTAGTGGATGTGGATGAGGTAGGAACTGTTTTATAATCTACACCAACATAGCGATGAAGTCCATAATAAGCAGCCGGATCAACATAGTTAAGAATCTCCTCACGTTCTCTCATAACAGTTATAGATTCATCCCCGGGTGTTCCTACACTTGATGCAACGATAGTGTTCTTGTCTTTTCTTACAATATCCAGCACAATGTCCGGATAAGACATGGCCGGGCCTGCTGAATAATAATAATAGTATGACGAACTTTCTAATACGATTTCAAACCCTCCTTTGTAAGAAGGATCAAATTCTCCTATGGTCCAACCTTGTTCCACTCTGAAGATTTGCTCAGTTGTGGAACTTTGTCTATAAATTTGGGCTAAAAGCGTGTCGCCGCTAAGAGTATTATCGTACCCCAGCGCCAGGACAGATGGTAAAGTACCTGAGGGAGCTCCTGAATCTGTTTTCCATTGATTAAATTTTGTCCACAGGTTGTTGATCAGATCAGAAGTGGAAGAAGAAGGAGATATAAGTATTTCCGGGCCACTTCCTGTAAGAAAGCTACTTTTTTTTAAGCCCCTGTAAATAAAATATTTTACAGGTGTAAAATCAAGAGCGGGCCTTATAATAGGTTTGAGCACAAGATTCACTAACGATGAATTCCCAGCTACTTCCTGTATAATGACTTCCCCTGTAACTACAGCGTAGGCAGGCATTCCGGCATAGGTGTCGAATCGTTGCGTCACCTGAAATTGTGTAGTTTCAAAGCCAATAACAGGCCCAAATGCATCTGTTGCATTATTAAATGATGCGATGGAAAAATCTGTAAAAACACTAAAATCAGTCATGATAAAAAGTTTTAAGATTATGAATACATAAATAAACTGATTACACGGCCTGGCAGAAAAATACCGGAGAGAGGATGGTGGACGTGCTGAAAAAAATTTAATCGTAAAATGTATTTATTTCAGGAAAGAATACTTCCTGGAATAAAACAGATTCAAAGAACACTATTGCAAAATAACTGCATCCGCATTTAAATTATTGCGTCGGCAATGTTTTTTAACAAAATGGTAAACCGGTTTATTTAAAACTTAACGGTTTGTTCATACAATTTTTTTGTTGAATTTTTCTTGTTCTCAGCAGCGATAGAGTAGGACCGCTGTTGCCCTTTGGGGGAAGGACTTTGTTAGAGATAAAAGAAAATTACGAGACTAAGTTAATACAGTAATTTTTAAAAGTCAAGACCGTTGGATAGGTTTTTTTCACAATGCTACTAATTGTAGCGATGGAAATATTTTTTACAACCGCAAATTGTTTTAACTCTGTTAATTAATATAAATAACTGTTTATTACGTAATAATATCTGCCGATTCGCAACCTGGTATTGCTGTTGTATGAATAAATCCTGTTTTCATTTAACCCCGTAAAATTACGGTATTTGATCCGTGTTTTTACGGGTACAGCGCATTTCTACATAACCCAAAATAATTCTCCCGCAAGTAATTTTTTATTTTTTTTAGCTTTAAATTTTAGCCGAATTATAAATATTAAAATATTAAAAAATAGCAAAACAAAAACAAACTCCTGGCAGAGGCTACATGGGACGACACTTCAAAAATAAAAACCGGCAGCTTTTTTTGTCCTTTGCAAAAGAGGAGGAATATAAAGCAGATGACTTTATAGAGGCCGTCCGTATTATTTTAGATAAATAAACAAATAATTCAAAAAAGCCACACAAAAAACAAGCTGCCTGTAATCTGAAATACAGCATCACTATAACTGCCGGTAACGATTACCGAACCATGAGTACCAACTAATTAAAACATGAGCGAACGATCACAAAATCAAAAAAGCCAGTTTCTTGATACTGCCAGGGGAAAAACAAAATCCAATGCTATTGAAGTGCCATCTATCTCTTTACCAAAAGGGGGCGGGGCCATCAAGGGTATAGATGAAAAATTTTCGGTAAATGCAGTTAACGGTACTTCTGCTTTTTCGATACCTCTGCCCTTTGCGGCGGCGCGGGGAGCATCGCCATTATTAAACCTCTCCTATAATTCAGGCGCCGGCAATGGTATTTTTGGCCTTGGCTGGAATTTGAGCTTAGGCTCAATCAAGCGAAAAACAGATAAAGGGCTTCCTCAATATGCTGATGTGATTGATTCGGATGTTTTCTTGTTCTCTGAGGCAGAAGACTTAGTACCGGAATTTAAAAAGAAAGCTGACGGGAGTTTCCAATTGGATGTACACGAAGAATATATACTCAACGAACGTGATTCATCCGACGGACTTTTTAAGATCAGGAACTATAAACCCCGCATTGAAGGATTATTTGCGCGAATAGAACGCTGGACGGAAAAAAATAACCAACGAATAAAATGGCGTGTTATTACCAAAGAAAATACAACAACACTTTTTGGATGGACAGATAATGCCATTATCGCCAACCCGGCTGATCCCACTAAAATATACGAATGGTTGCCCGAATTTGTGTTTGATGACAAAGGAAATTGCACGCAATACGTTTATAAAAAAGAAGATGGAACCGGCTTTGACGAATCATTGATCCATAACCGGAATCGTGTGAAAAATGGTTTGATCACATATACCAATCTTTATCCTGAAAAAGTACTTTATGGAAATAAAACACCATACAAAAAATTTGATGACGAATTCCCAAACGAATCCGACTATTTATTTTCAACTGTTTTCGACTATGGCGAGTATAACGATGTTTCGTCTTTCGATAAAATAAATGACTGGACTTTCAGGCCCGATGCTTTTTCCGAATACAAATCCGGATTTGAAATCAGAACTACAAGACTCTGCAAAAGAGTATTATTATTCAACCATTTTATTGGTAACAATGAATATGACGGATTGGTCAAATCTCTCAATTTCGAATATGATGTTTCTTCAGAACAGGATTTTACTTTTCTGAAATTTATTACGTCGTTTGGCTATATTAAAAAACCGGATAACTCCTATTCCTATAAAAAACTCCCACCCATGGAGTTTGAATATCAAAAGCATGAATGGAGCAATCAAATAAAAACGATTTCCTCCGACGCACTGGTTCATGCGCCTGTTGGATTAGATGAGCATGCTTACCAGTTTACCGATCTGTACAACGAAGGCCTGTCCGGTATTCTTACCGAGCAGGAAAATGGCTGGTACTATAAACATAACCTGGGTAACGGAAATTTCGAACAGGCAAAATTAGTTTCTTCGAAGCCATCTTTTACAGGACTTGGCAGGCATTTACAATTAGCTGACCTGGATGCTGACGGCGGCAAGCAGTTAGTGAGTTTTGGCACCGAACCCAAAGGATATTTTGAATTGAATGATGAAAATGAATGGAATGGCTTGCGCTCATTCAAAGCATTACCAAATATTGATTTCAGTGATGGCAATACCCGGATGCTGGATTTGAATGGGGATGGAAAACCAGAAGTGGTAATTTCAGAAGACCAGGTTTTTACCTGGTATGAATCGGCAGGAAGGGATGGATATTCCGAAGCCAGAACATCCATTAAATCATTTGATGAAGAAGCCGGGCCTACTGCCGTTTTTGCGGATGCAAAACAAACCATTTATTTAGCGGATATGTCGGGGGATGGCCTGACCGATATTGTACGCATCCGAAATGGTGAAGTGTGTTACTGGCCTAACATTGGCTATGGAAAATTTGGAGCAAAAGTGGCTTTGGATTATGCTCCCGTCTTCGACCACCAGGATGCATTTAATCCTGCCTATTTGCATTTGGCAGATATTGACGGTTCCGGCACGTCGGATATTATTTATTTAGGCAAAAATAAATTTTCCTGCTGGAAAAACCTTAGTGGTAATCGTTTTAGCACTAGCCCATTTGAAATAACATCCTTTCCGGAAATACATTCCCAGGCAAAAATCACGGTTAATGATTTATTAGGAAACGGAGTGGCTTGCATCGCATGGTCGAGCTTATTATCAAAAGATGCCAATGCTCCTTTGAAATACATTGATCTGATGAACAGCAAGAAACCTCACATCATGGTTTCTTATAAAAATAATCTTGGTAAAGAAGTATCGCTGGAATATACCCCATCCACAAAATTTTATCTTGAAGATAAATTAATCGGCAAGCCCTGGGCCACAAAACTACATTTCCCGGTTTATTGCGTTTCCAAAACAACAACAGAAGATAAAATATCAGGGCACAGGTTTATAAGTGAATACAAGTACCGCCATGGTTACTACGACCACGCGGAAAGAGAATTCAGAGGCTTTGGAATGGTGGAACAAACGGATGCTGAAACCTTTGAACATTGGGTAAAAAGCGGGGCATCAAATATTACTGATGAACAACTGCACCAGGAACCAGTTGTTTCAAAGACATGGAATCATACGGGTGCTTTTTTACAAAAAGAAAAAATCCTTGATCAGTTTGCAAAAGATTATTGGTATGAGGAAATGCAACGACAAGCTTTTGCGGTAACACATTATGAACTTGCGTTGCCGGATGCCCGATTGGTTTCAGCTCCGGGAATTGACCCAACAATCCTTGACAACCTTTCGGCTCAGGAATGGCAGGAAGCAATGAGGGCCTGCAAAGGAATGGCGCTGCGTTCAGAAACCTTTGCCAGGGATGCTGTTAAATTTGGAAATACAGATGAGGCCCGTAAAAAAGAACTCACTCCTTTTTCGGTAGCTACGCATAACTGCGTAATTGAATTGCTGCAGCCCAAAGGCAAAAATAAACATGCCGTTTTTGTGGTGAAGGAAAGCGAAGCGATCACTTATAGCTACGAACGCAATGCGGAAGATCCCCGGATAGCCCATAGCCTGAATATAAAATTAGATGAATACGGCAATGTTTTAGAATCGGCTTCGGTAGTTTATCCGCGATTGCTGACGGACGCCTCACTTCCGTTAGAAACACAGCAGGAACAAAACAAAACGGTTATTATTTATACCCAACATCAGTTTACCAATGATGTGATGGATGAAGATATACATCGCCTCCGTTTAGCTTCGGAAATAAAAACCTTTGAACTGAAAAATGTTGCGAAGACCGACAGCTTTTACAAATTACAGGATTTTGAACAGATCCTCCCGAATTCAAATGAAGTGTTTTATCACCAGGTAGAAGTAAATCCTTCAGCAAACACTTCGCAAAAAAGACTAATTGAACATGTTCGCACCAATTACCTGCGTAATGATCTGACAGGTGCATTGACATTGCATCAGTTAGAATCACTGGCCCTTCCTTTTGAAAGTTATCAGCTGGGGTATACGCCCGAATTAGTCAGCGATATTTTTGGTGCCAAGGTCAATGCAGCACTCTTAACGGAAGGCAAATTCATGAGCAGTGAAGGCGACAATAATTGGTGGATACGCTCGGGCACCAATCAATTAATAACAGCGGCAGAAAATCAAAGTGATGCACAAAATCGTTTTTACACTCCCATCTCTTATACCGATCCTTACGGAGCCATAACCAGGGTCCGTTATTACGGTAATTATTTCCTGTTTATTGAAGAAACGGAAGATGCTTTAGGGAATAAATCGGGTGTAGCCAGTTTTAATTTTCGTACACTTTCTCCCAAAAGGATGAAAGACATCAATGGTAATTTTTCTGAAGTTATTAGCGATGAGCTGGGCTTGGTAAAAGCAGTAGCCGTAATGGGGAAAGGCAATGAAGCAGATGAGCTTACCGGAATAACAGAAATAACAGATGCCGCAGAATCAGCCGCAGTCCTTAGTTTTTTCCAGGCTCCCGACTCCATACAGCTCATTAGTGCCGGAAAGAATTTATTGAACCGTGCTTCTTCGAGGTATGTTTATGATTTTGAAGCGTACACTAATTTCGGTAAACCTGCAATAATAGCCGCTATTACCAGGGAGCAACATTTTCAGCAACAGGCTGATTCGCCTGTACAGATAGGCTTTGAATATTCAAGCGGCATCGGTGAAGTGGTGATGAAAAAAGTGCAGGCGGAACCGGGTATCGCAAAGCAGGTTGTTGTACAGCCGGACGATACTATTGTTATTACAGAAACAGATTCTTCGTTATCGAATCCCCCGCAACTCCGCTGGATCGGGAATGGAAGAACGATCAAAAATAATAAAGGCAATGCCGTAAAACAATATGAGCCTTACTTTTCGACGACATGGCAGTATGAGGATTATAAAGAATTGGTTGAAACAGGTGTAACACCTGTTATGTATTACGATGCCGCCGGAAGGCTGACTAAAACGGAAATGCCGGATGGCACTTTTTCCAGTGTTGAATTCGATTCCTGGAAACAAACAATATACGATGCCAATGATACAGTTTTGGAAAGTGAATGGTACGCAAAACGAATGATACCGGGTGCTGATGCCCGGGAAACACAAGCCGCGCTCAAAGCCGCCAAACATGCCAATACTCCAACTGTTTTACATGTTGACACATTGAGCAGGCCTGTTTTATCCATTGAGCATACGATTAACAGCACAACCAACGCCAATGAGTTTTACCGCACAAAAATAGTTTTAGATATAGAAGGTAATCTGCGTTCCGTTCATGATGCACGTGAATTATCTCAAAACATGGACAAAGGAAATGAAGTGATGCAGTACAAATACGACATGCTGGGCAACGTGGCATATCAGCAAAGCATGGATGCCGGAAAGCGCTGGCTCCTGGCCAACATTGCCGGAAATCCGCTTCGCACCTGGGATGAACGCGATCATGAGTTTCAGTATTTCTATGACATATTGCACCGGCCTATCCACAGCATAGTGATAAATACAGTTGGTAATCCCGGAGATCAGTTGTTAAATAACATCTTTGACCGTGTTATTTATGGAGAAAGCCTTTTACTACCCAACCGAAGCAACGAAGCGGCATTGCAGCTCAGGAATGCATTGGGAAAAATAATAGAGCATTATGATACCGGCGGATTAACCGATACACCCGACTATGATTTCAAAGGCCAGCCGATCACGAGTACCCGAAAATTATTCGGCAATTACAAGGAAGTAGCCAACTGGACCGATGCGAATCTGTTAACCGACCTGGAATCCGGGCCTGGATTTGCCTTTACAACAGAAACAGATGCGCTTGGCAGAATAACCCGGCAAACAGCTCCCGATGGAAGCGTGATCACGCCTTCTTACAATGAAGCCGGATTATTGAACAACGAAAATGTTTTGCATCCGGGTGATATTGTTCCTTTCACTTACATCAAAGATATCGACTACAACGAAAAAGGACAGCGTGAAAAAATTATTTACGGCAATGATGTGAGCACCCGGTTTTATTATGATTCTGAAACATTCCGCGTTAAACAACTGGAAAGCAAACGGCAGAATAATGACGTTCTGCAAAACCTGTTCTATACCTTCGATCCTGTGGGGAATATTACTTCAATAGAAGACAAAGCCATTCCCATCAGTTTTTTCGCGAATGCGCTTATTGAACCCCTTAGTGAATATACCTACGATGCCCTGTACCGTTTGGTAGAAGCAAGCGGCCGGGAAAACAATGCGGCACTCAATTTTGGCATCTGCGATAACTGGAATGATAAGCCATATATGCTCGCGATGAATCCGGGTAACCCAATGGCGGTGCGTAATTACACCCAACGTTACCGGTACGATGCCGTTGGAAATATTATGGAAATGAAACACCTGGCTGTAGGTGGCAACTGGACAAGAAGCTATGATTATGAAGCAATCAATAACCGGTTAAATAGCACAAACATTGGAGATAACGGCAACCCGGCTAATTACACCAACTATAAACACCATGCGGCACACGGGTTTATGGAAGAGCTGCCGCATTTGGAGAAAATAAGCTGGAACTTTAAAGAACAGGTAGTTCTGACCTCGCGACAGCATTGTACCGACGATAACATTCCGGTAATAACTTACTACCAATACGATGGCAACGGGCAGCGCATTCGTAAAATAACCGAAAACCAGGCCGTTGGCGGCGGACAGCCAACAAAAAAAGAAGAACGGATTTATGTGGCGGGTTATGAGTGGTATAAAAAGTACAGTGGAACGGATGCAGGCCTGGAACGGGTTAGCCTGAGCCTGATGGATGAAGGCCATCGCTTTGTGATGGTGGAAACCCGCAATGATGTAGACGATGGCACCGAAAAACAACTTGTACGTTACCAATTGCACAACCATTTGGGTTCTGCTGCAATGGAACTCGATGGAAGTGCTGCTGCACAAATGATCTCTTACGAAGAATACCATCCCTTTGGCACAACGGCTTACCAGGCAACCAATGCAACTATTAAATCTGCAGCCAAACGTTACCGCTATACAGGTATGGAGCGCGATGAAGAAACAGGCCTGGAATACCACAGCGCCAGGTATTATTTGTCATGGCTGGGTAGGTGGCTGAGTGCTGATCCGATTGGGATACAAGGAGGGATAAACATATATGCGTATACTAAAAATTCACCCATTAATTTAATAGATCCCAAAGGTACAATTTCTGAAGGCTCCGTTCTTACCGCTACAATAGACCCTATTCTGGATAAGAAAGGAATTGGATATAATACGGAAACAAGTGTAGAGATAACCTTGAAAGATGGGACAAAAGCCATAAGGCGATTTGATAGGTTTTATCAAAATCCAAATGGAGATTGGATTGCAATAGAAGCAAAAGGTGATAAGCCCCAAAAATTAACAGATAGTCAACTAATTGTAGATAAAAAAATACAGGAAGAAGGAGCTACATTCAAAATACTGATAAGTTCTGCAAAACCTCCCAAGGATAGTGGCCTGCAAAGAGAGGACATTGCTTTTACAATTGGATTTGAAGGGAAATTGAAAATCGGGAATTTAATGCATGTTACTGGAAATACAAGCCATAGGGCGACAGGAACTCAGCCATGGGCTGCAAGTGCGGGAGTTTGGAAACGGTGGATGGAGGATACATTCAAAGATGCTCTGGATCATACAGGAATGATACGTAAAATAAACTCAAATGCAGCACCAACATGGATGACTGTGGATGAGGTCAAAGCTGGGTACAGACAAAATACAGGGAAAGAGATGAATCCGGTAGACAGGGCAGTAGGGTATATGGGAGTTACACCAAAGGATGCTTTTCTTAACAGGCAAAATCGTGGTAATCCAAATTTGGCCGCCCAACTTACTGCAGGGACACTAATAGCTGCGGTGATAGTAACATCTCCTATATGGCTTGGATCCGCTCCAAAAGCAAATGAAGCAGTAAATAAGGCTAGGAAGGGTTTTCGTATAGCTAAACAGGCAGCTGAACATGTTCCGGAAGTGCATAAAGTCATTGAACATGGGGAAGAACTTGTGGACGAAGTAGTAGAGGAAGGAAAGAAGGCAATAGTAAAAAGATTAACCGGGCCCTAAACTTCCAGATACTTCCGGGAGAAAGCGACGCACTAAACAAAAACAAAAACAACTAAAACCACTATGACAACATTCACTATCACAGGAAAGATCATCAACACCACTCGTCAGGCACTTTCTGATCTCCGCATCGAAGCCTGGGACAAAGATTTATTCATTGATGATTTTGTAGGAGAATCGATCAGCGATGCTGATGGTTTTTTTCAAATAATTTTTACCGAAAACCGATTCAGGGAATTATTTTTTGATCGAAGGCCGGATCTTTATTTTAAGATTTTTGCAAATGGTAAACTGATCGATAGTACAGAGAACTCCGTGTTGTGGAACATAGACACTGCTGAAAAAGAAGTGGTAATCATCATCGACCGGAACCAGGGTTCAACGACCGGTGCTCCTCCCGATCAGGCCACTGCAAAAAATCTCGGAAAGCTGAGATCTTTATCCAGCCTGAGCAACCTGAAACGTGTTGTTAAAGATGATGAACTGGATCATTTTTTTTCGTCATCCATTGATCAGAAAACAATGTTAATAACACAATGGCAGCAGCAGGAAAAATTGACGGAGGCGGATTCGGAAGTATTAACAAACACGATAGGGCTTCTACGCGCAACGCGAAGTAGTGCGGATGTGCTTACCGCTTTTTCAAAAGAAGGCATTCACAAAACCAGTGATCTGATCAGGTACAACAATGACACGCTGGTAAACATTCTTCAAAAACAGTCGATCACGATTCCCGATGCGCAGGACATTGAATCGTATGTGGACGACGTACTTGCAACCGTGGAAGCTGAAAACCCTTCGGCATTTTTTATGTACCGGGTAATGGAAAAACCGGAGTGGTTAGCGCTCGATCCATCTTTGCTGCCCACTCCGAGCAGTCAGTTCCGGGTGTTTTATGAAAACAACCAATCCTTTGATCTGAAAAATGAACCGGTAATAGCCTTGGAAACAGGTGAACTGAATCCGCAAATTCTTGGAATTTCGAAACCCACGCCGGAATTGATCCGTGAATTATCCTCCGCGCAACAAGCATTGCAGTTAAGCAACGACAGCACCATGGCTGCACTGCTACTCAAGAAAGAAATCACTGTAAAAAAAGCCGCAACCACCACCCGGCAAACACTTATGCGTGAACTGAATATTGAAGCGGCCGATGCGGTGGATATTAAACACAAAGCACAATACTATCATGAAGCAGCGATCAACGGATATTTATCCTATTGCGAAATCATCTCCAATCCTTTTTTGAAGAATACGCTTACAAATCTTGCTCCGCTAAGAGAGGCCGTGGCCGGTGGAATCGGTACAAATTCCAATTGGAACAGGGTAAAAGAAGTGAACGGGTTAAAAGACATAGACAGCATTGAAGATCTATTTGGTTCTCAAAATTATTGCGAATGTGATAGTTGTAAATCCGTTCTTAGTCCGGCCGCCTATTTTGTGGATCTGATGCGGTTTACAGAAAAGCGGGTGTTGGTTCAGAATGAAGGAGGAACGGATGTTCAGCTGATCCAGGATACGAATCCAATTCACCTGAAAGTAAGGAGACCCGATTTATGGACGCTGGAATTAACCTGCGATAATACCAACATTCGGATTCCCTATATTGAAATTATTAATGAAGTTCTTGCTGCATTTGTTGAGAAACAATCCGGCACAAACAAAACAATCGCTGACAGGCTCCTACAGGAAAAACCGGGCCTGGAATTTTCATTGCCCTACAATCAGAGCCTGGATGAGGTGCGTACCTGGCTCTCTTTTTTCGAGCTTACGAGGCTTGAGGTGCTGGAATACCTGTATCCAATGCCCGGTGTAAATGAAAAACACATATTGGCTATTGAAAGTTTACATCTTTCAGAGGAGCAATACACTATAATTATCGATCAGAATCTCGACGCCCAAGCAGATACAAATGTGTTGAGCTTCCGCTTAAAAAGCGGCTTAACAGCAGATGATACCGACCGGCTGACAGAGATGAAGTTCTGGGACGGTAAATTATCGATCGTTCAGGTAAAAGATGCAGGAGATATTCAGCAATTCCATATTGATTTCAGCAGTACGTTAGCCAATTGGCAGGGAGATCTTCACCGGTTGATCCGGCTATGGAGATTAACCGGGTGGACATTGAACGAGCTGGATCTGATTCTTCAGGCTTATGGAATTAACCACGCTACTCTGAATGATGCTGCGATCCTGAACCTGGCCTCATTTAGGAAAATTCAGGACTGCTTACAATTAGAGGTTCCTGTTTTGGTCGGGATTTTAAACGGGTTGGTGGAAACGAGCGATGATACCACAATCCGTTCATGGAAACAACTATTGCCTATCGATTGGATAACTGATGAACAGGCTCACCTGGATGATTTGCTGGCAAACACAAGCGATGAATCGTTCAACTTATTAATGCGATTACAAGGTACGTTTGGTGTTAGTTCAACCGATATGCAGGCCTGCCTTGATCTGCTGAAAGATGCCATAGGAACTCCTACAGCCCCTAATGGCCCCATTAATATTGTGTTTAATACAAATACCCTTAATCAGATTTACCGGTATGTTCAACTTTACAAATGGACCGGGCTTGGATCTGTTGGAGCATTTGTGGATCTATTGGAAGTATGGGGCAAGGGTACAGTAAAATATTTCACAGACCTGAATGAAGATATTCCTGCATTTGTCCAGTTCCTGGATACGTTCAGGGAAAATAAAATCAGCATTGATGATTTGATCTATCTTTTTGGTGAAGAATTAAAAACACTTGTGCTTGTTGAAGAAGACAAAACAGCATTAACCGCTAAAGAGATCATGGATTTGATCGCCAGCGACAAATTCAAGAACGGAAACAAATTTACGTTGCTGTTCAATAAATGGACTTCCATTGATCTGGATGCATTATCCTACTATAAATACTTTATCGAAATCTCCGATCCGGAGCTGGATGATCTGTTCATCAACCTGGCAGGAGTAACTACCGAAGCCACTTATATCCGGTTTTCGAATATCAGGAAACGGTTGGAACGGCTGGATTTCTTAACAAGTAAATACAACATCGATTTGGACACCATCAAGATCCTGTCGGTGGAAATACAGGATTGTGTATATCCGAAACTTGGATTTGGAAAATGGGAAGACATGGAATGGGTCAAAGAACTGGCCTGTTTGGGTAACTGGATAGACGAAACCAAAACGTTACGGAATTTTGATCTCTGGCTTACGTTACACACAATAGAAAAAGAAACCCCGTTGCCGGTAGCGATCCAAAAAGCCATCGCTAAATGGAAACAAATTGACCTGACCCAGGTATCGGGTGTTGTTGCTCAAACAATCGGATCGATCAAAGGCATTCAGTACCTGTGGGATCGCCTCGATTGGGCCAAAAAGCTCAATATCAATAGCGACCAGGTCGACAAGCTGAAAACAGACAACAGTTCAGCCAATTTGGCGATCCAAAGCCAGGTACTTCAAAATGCCATCCGGTCAAAATTCAATAGCAATGAAACGTGGGCGACCCAGGTTCAGGATTTCAAAAACAAATTGAGCAGCAATCAACGTGATGCACTTTGCAATTATGTGATTTTTAATGCGGATTTGCGGATAAAAGATTTTGGATTCGAGGACAGGGAAGATCTCTATCGTTATTTCCTACTCGATGTTAGCATGGGAGACTGTTTTACTTTACCGCGTATTGTAGCAGCTACCAATAGTTTACAAGTCTACATCGACAGGTGCCTGTTGGGATTTGAACAATCCAAAGATGGAACAGTTTCTATAGTGTTGGATATTGATGAAAAACAGGAATGGGAATGGCGCAAAAACTATAGGGTTTGGGAGGCGAACCGGAAAATATTTTTATTCCCGGAAAATTATGTGGAACCCGAAATAAGGGACAACAAAAGCCCCGAATTTAAAGAGCTGGAAGACGACTTGCTGCAACAAAAATTAAATTCGGAAGTGGTTGAAAATGCATATGAAAAGTATATTCAACAAATTATGACCCTTGCGGAATTAAAAATAGCAGGGGCTTATCACGATACCGAAAATAATAGAATTTATCTTTTTGGTAAAACAAATAAACAACCGGTAGAATATTACTACAGGTATGTTGATTTTTTGGAGAACGGTGGAACGCTTTGGTCCAACTGGGAAAAAATGAATGTTGCTATCCCTGCTGAAGATATATCCGCTATCCGGTATAATGGCAAACTCTATGTTTTCTGGACCAGTTTTCAGCGAAAAGATATATCCGATGTTGTTGATGGAACGCAAGACATCAAAATGTACACCTATGATGTATATACCAATTATTCTTTTTTGCAGGTTGACAAAAAGTGGTGTGCTCCGCAAAAGATAGAATTAGATTATCGGACAAGCAGCCCCTTTGATCCTTTTTTAAGAATTGATAAATACAAAAAACAGGTTATCTCCGGTAAGCCACCAAAGCTGACAGAGGAAGGTGATGAAATAAGAGAAAATGCATTAAAGGAATTTGAACGAACCGTTTACCGCAAACCTTACCCGTCAAAAACACAAGACAGTAATTTATTGCGCCTTGATCATATTTGGACAGATAAAAAACATGCTCTTAAAGCGGTATATAAAAATACGCGGGCCGTATTTGACGGCTTTACTAAAACGGTGAAATTAAAATTAAAAATGGCTTCAATAGGTTATGTTCCTTTTGACGTTGAATTTTCCTTTAACCGTTTTGATCAAATTGTAGATGTTGCCAGCAATGCGAATCAACAAAGTGCACCGGCGACTATAAAAATAAATTCCCAAACACTAACGATTTCAGTTGGAGTTGACAAGCTAAGCTTTATCTATTCCTTTGATTCCACGGGAAAACATTATACTTTAAAAACGGGTAATTCGGCTGGAAATAGTTTTATATTTTTTAAGGATTCAAATAATGATATTGGCAGTGGTGATGTAGACCTGTTGCATCGGATTGATTACATTCCGGTTGATGAATTGGAATACCGGGAAAGCCTCATCAAACTGGCGGATCAAAAAATGTTCTCTTCCACGCTGCCTGGAACCGATCAAACCGTGTCTTTAAAGCAGGAATACAATACTTATTATGATTCGTTCACCGACTTTTTTGTAACCAATGGAGCCAACGATTATGCAGATGGGGTAAATGATTATAAGATCCAGCAAAAAGACATGGTGGCTATACTTACCACTCCCACACTTCCGGATAGTAATACGGGGTACCAATTGAACCCTGAAAACATTCAGCTGCTGTGGGAAAAAATATTTATGAGTTTGGATGATCTGATGGATTATAATACGCAACGCCAGGTTTCAACTCAAATTGATTACAGTAAAAGTTTCGGAAATTACTTTTTCGAACTGTTTTTTCATATCCCTATGCGTATTGCAGGCCACCTGAATGCTGCAGGAAAATATAGTGAAGCAAATCAATGGTACAGCTATATTTATAACCCTACAGCGATCAAGGATAAATTTGAGCAATTAGCATTCCCACACGATGTCAACTGGCGGTTTGCTGCCTTTAGAAACATTGGGATTGAAAAACTAAAAGAAATATACAGCGATCCTAATGCAATTGAAATGTACCAGCGTAATCCCGGTAATCCACATGCAATTGCCCGGCTTCGAATTGGAGCATATCAAAAAAATGTGGTGATGAAATACCTGGACAATCTGATGGATTGGGCTGACTCTCTTTTTGAACAATACACGCCGGAGAGCACCAGTGAAGCCAGGCATTTGTACGATATTGTAAAAACTATCCTGGGTGATAAGCCTGAAAAGACAGGAGAATGTAAGGATATGAAAGTATTGACATACAGCGACATTGACGTAAATCAGAATTCCGAATTCATCTACAATCTTTTTGGCGTTGTTTATAAGAAAGCCGAAAACCTGGTGATCTCGCGCAAAAAAAGCACATCAAATGTCTCATCAAACGGGTCGGGAAAACGGTTGTCGCTTGTGAATGAATCGAAAAGTGTTAATACAAATAAAGCCATTGAAAATTTTCCAAATCAGAACAAAATACAGGAAAGATCAACAAAACCACAAAATTATTTTGATATCGATTCAGACCTGATTTTTTGTTTCCCGCACAACGAAGATTTCATGCAGTACTGGGACAGAGTAAATGATCGCATTTATAAATTAAACAATTGTATGGATCTGGATGGTGTGAAAAAACTAATGCCGTCTTTTGCCCCGGAAATAGATCCGGCACTGCTTGCGCGCATGGTTGCCAGCGGAATGTCGTTTGATGAAATAGCTGCAGCAATGGGAGAACAACTTCCAAATCAACGTTTTGTTTACCTGATCGAAAAAGCCAAACAATTTTGTGCTACGGTACAAAGCTTTGGAAGTGCATTGTTTGGTGCAATAGAAAAAAGAGATGCAGAGGAATTAACCTTACTCCGCTCGAGGCATGAACAGAATATATTAACCTTAACCACAAAAAATAAGAAACGACAAATTGATCAGGTGAGCGCTAATTATGCAAACTTACTGGAAAGCAACACGAATATAGAGAACCGTAAAGCACATTACCAGGGGCTTCTTGAAGAAGGGCTCATTGAATGGGAAAATGTGGAGCAGATCGCTAAATGGACCTCAGGTTCGATCAGGGCTGCGGAAGGAGTATTACAATTCCTGTCGGGCGGCCTTGCTCTTGCTCCCCAGGTAGGAAGCCCGTTTGCCATGAAATATGGTGGAGTTGAGCTGAGCAGTAGTGCCAGTAAATTTGCAAATGCGCTGGATGCCACAGCAAAAATAGCGGATAATGTAGCAATACTTGCGGGCTTAGAAGGTTCGCACCAACGACGTGAGCAGGAATGGAAATTTCTGCTGGATACGGCCAGCCAGGAATTAAAAGGAATGGCTGAACAATTAAGAGCTTCCGAAATAGCGGTGGCCATAGCTGAATTTGATTTGGAGTTGCATACAACAAACATTGATCAGTATAAAGAACTGTATGACTTTTATACCACCAAATTCACTAATTATAAACATTACACGTTCCAGGTGCAGCAGTTGCAAAAATTGTATCGGATGGCATTTAATTTAGCCAATGATTTTGCAATGCAGGCACAAAGAGCATTTCAATTTGAGCGTTTTGGCACACCTGTTATAGGCGATTTCATTCAACCGGATAATTGGAGTAGTGATCAAAGCGGGTTATTAGCCGGCGAACGTTTAATGCTGCAATTGTTGCAACTCGAAAAAGAATTTATTGATACAGATAAGCGGAAAATAGAGATTACGCAGCATTTTAGCATGCTCCAGATCGCACCGGATAAATTATATGCACTAAAAGAAACCGGTGAATGCGTTGGCTTTTCAATCCCGGAAGCCGTTTTTGACCTAAGCTATCCCGGATATTTCAGGCGGATCATAAAATCTGTTCGGGTAACCATTCCATGTATCGCAGGCCCGTATACAAATATCGGGGCAACATTAACGCTCACTGGAAGTAACATCAGAAAAGATACAGGCATTGGTGGCTTGCTTCCATTCGACTTTTATGGTTGTGCAATGATCGCAACCAGTAACGCGCAGAATGACGGTGGTCAGTTTGAATTAAATTTCAGAGACGAACGGTATCTGCCATTTGAAGGAGCAGGCGCCGTTAGTACCTGGAATCTATCATTACCAAAGGCGAAACAGGCATTTGATTATACAACGATCTCCGATGTGTTAATTCATATCAGCTATACAGCAGATTATGATGATACTTTTAAAGGTGTGGTAGAAGCAAATTTGATTGATGCATTAAATAAGATAAACGGTGCCGGTAACGGTTTCACCAGGGTATTTAGTCTTCGGAATGATTTTCCAAATGAATGGAATATCCTTTCATTGCCTGCTAATAATGCTGACGTTATTTTAGAATTGAAAGCAGAGCATTTCCCTTATTTTGCAAATGTGGATGACATAGCGGGCATAGCACCGGATTGCTTTACAATGGATGCTTCGAAAAAACTTGTTTATATGCCACAAAGTAATGAGGGGATCACAAAAGAGAACAGTAAAATGAAAATAAGAATCCCGAATGCTGTTGGAAAAAACTATAAAGATGTCATCTTCTTTGTTAAGTATAAAGTGAAATAAGCTGAGTTGTGTTTTAATGAGTTTTCAGTTCAGGATCGTTACAAAACCAGGAAAGCTTTTCAGGAAACTGAAAAGCTTTCCTGGTTTATTGTGATCAGGTGGCAATACGGGGTAGTGATCAAAATTTTATGCACCTTATCTGCTTTGCACGAGCTGATTTTTTTAAGAATTATTCCGGGATGTTAAATCACGGGAATGCTTTTATTAATAAAAGCAACGAAAAGGCAAGAACCGCTCAAAAACGCCGTTTCGTTTTTTGCAAAGCAAAAATATTGTTCTATATTTCCCTTCGGATCTTTCTTTCAATTTTTGTATCCTTTATTAAAGCAACAACAAAATGGTTTTTACCATCAAGTATAAAAGTAAGATCTGTAGTTTTTACACAGCTGAACAACCCGGTAGCGGCGTCATCACTTTTTTTATTTATTCAACAAGCTGTCCCGGCGAATTACCCTTCGCTGCTTGTTTTGATACATACAAAGGATATTTTGTTTTCCTTTCGTCACCGCCCGTTCCGGAAGCATTCTGCGCCAATTTTCAAAAGCTTGTTCCTGCCGGAACGTTGGAGCATACCAACCTCGTCTGGATCAATGCAACAGACCCGGATACAGCCCTGGAGAGCGACCTTACAATCATGGAGATCGGCGAAGAAGGGATTCAGCAGAACGATGTTACTGCAACATGGGGGAAATACAGTATCAGCATCCCGCAAGGATCGAAGATCAAGGCAGAGAAGCAGGAGTACATTGAAGGCTTAAGCTGGTCAGCGCCTTTAACAGACATCTATCCGCATCCGCAACCTTTTTTTCTTCCTTTCGAAAGAGAGAACAGGGGAATGCTCATCACACGCGCATCCATCAGCGATTTTTCCGATAACCCGCATACCGGCTGGGATGTAGGATTCCGTTATTTTATGCCGGCAGCCGGTGCAAAAGAAATTGTTTCGCAATATTACCCGCTTTTTCATCCGGAAGAAAACAGGAATATCCTTTTTAAATTATACTGGGACCTTACAAGCAGCAAGAGAACAAAAATGGAGTTCGAACAACTTTCCTTTATCATGGAACCTGTTCCGGAAAGGATTGGCGGACACCGGCTGAGAATGCCCGGGCAGCCCCAGCGTATCCGTACATGGCTGCGTACCGACATGGGCCTTACCGTTTATCTTGATCCGGTGAACGATAAAACGGTGCCCGGCAAAGGCGCAAAGCTGGTACTGGCCGGTTTGCCCGACAATGATTATTACTGGACACCCGAAGGTTGTTTTGAATTAAGTCTTGATAAGGATGCAAAAAAATTAACTTCTTATTATTTGCTTTGCGGCCTTTCTGGTGTTGAAACAATGAGCTTTTTACCGAAGACAGATCAGCAGCACGGTGATGTATTGTGTTTTGAATCTGGTAAGCCGGCATTCGTTTATAATTTTCCCGGCAATAAAAATGCACCGCGCGTTCCCCGCGATCTGTACATACCGCATTCAGGCATGGGTGCAGACAGGTCTTCTTATCTGAATGATACTTATAAAACAAGCTGGCTGAAGATCGGCTCCTATACAGGCGTGAGCGCCCCTCCCAATTATTATTATGCACAGCCTTCCACGTCACCGCTTTATGGCGGGGGAGTGGGAGTATCGGGTGCTGCAGCAGCTTATACTTTTTTGCCTTTTTTCAGGCCCCCATCCGCAGTGCTGAACAACACATCTGCATCCCGCTCAGGAGTTGGTTTCCCGATGGTACCTTTTGCAGGGGCCGTTTCAAATGAGGGCACGCAAAAAATAAATTCCGTAACTAGATCCTCTTCCGGTTTTCTTTCTTTTTTTGAAGAACAGGTACTTGCGCCTTCACGAACAGAACAGGTGATGAAAACACACACGGGAGTAAAAAAACAATTGAAGGCGGGCACGCAGGACAAAACAACGTACAGCACTTCACCGCAAGGCTTGCTGGTTAAAATCGGCGAGCAGGATTTTAAATGGAAAAAGCTGATGTTTGCCTGCACGCCGGACGACCCGGAAATTACAGGAAGCGTTACTCCCGAGCTGTCTTTTGAAAACCTGGGCGATCAGCTGCAGGCCGCTTTTCAAAAAAAGCAATTGTTCCTGGTGGTTTCGCTATTACCGGAGAATGATGCCAAACAATTTAACAATGAAGTGGCGATACAGGGATGGCCCTTCCGGCTGGATGTACCCACCAGCACTTCCGGTGATGATTATAAAAATGTACTCATTTTTAAATTTGCAGCCGGCGCCATCAGCGATCTTATTGATACTCCTGCCGAATGGACCTCTCCGCAGGATTTTAATAAAGATGCGGCCAATGTTTCACAATGGCTCCGCAAGTATATTGATAAAAAAGAAGAAAAATTATTCCGCAAAAACAGGTACAACAGCCAGCCTTCGTTATACACACATTTCAAAGAAATAGTGGAATCCAAAACATGGACCGGTGTGCTTGCGCTGAATGTGGATATTAACCTCGAAGATTTTCCGGACCAGGTCAAAGGATTGGTCGGCGGCATTGACCTCGAACGGTTCAATGCGCATCATTTGGGAATTGAAGTGAACCAGGTTGTTCCAGATGATGTGAACGGAGGTTTGAAATTTGCAGGCCCCAGCTCACTTTTCGGATTGATCGATTATAAAGGCACAACGCTGCCGCCGGCTATGCCTTTTGATTTTAAAGTGGATCTTTTACAGGTGCATTTTATGAACAATGCGATCGCCGATTTTCGCTGTAACATCAGCCTGACGGTCGGACAGCTTTTCGGAGAAGTGGTGAAATTCAATCCACCTCCTGTACAGCCCTGTACGATCAACCTTACCGGTACTTATGAGAAGCATGAAGGCGTTGCCACGTATTCATTCTTAAGTGATAGAAACTATACATTGAGCAGCGTACAGGGAACGGTATGGAACAGCATTACGCTTTCTAAAGTGCAGTTCTTTACGTTATCGCAGCGCGACAAAATTGTGAACTCCGTTTTCTCTTTCTTCGGAGAGATGATCTTTAATGATATAAGCACAGGAAAAAAAGCAGCATTCGATCTTTTTTCTTTCGACCTGCTTTCATTCAACGGCATGCAGCTGCTGATGGATTTTAATATTCCTGAAAAGCCGGTTAAAAAAACGGTGCTGAATTTTAATTTTGATCCTTCCGCGATCACCTTCAACAATTCCGCTTCAACAACACGGAAAACCAGCTTGTTTGAGAATTTCCCTCTGGATATAAAAGGAATGGTTTCCGGCGATGATAAAAAACTTCCTGCCGGCAAAGGATATTTTAAAATTAAGCTGCCGGCGAATTTGGAAATTGCTGATGAGATCACTTCCACATGGTATGCGATCCGCTATGATCTTGACCTGGGAACTCCCGGCGCATTGGCTGAAAAAGCAGGCTTTGCAGCCAGTATTCTTGCCTGCTGGACACCCTTCGATCCATACGAGGGAACACATATTGCAGCTTTCCTGCAATTACCTGGCGGCAGCGGACTTTTACAAACAACCATTCAAAACGTACTGACTTTGTCTGTTGCAAATGCAGAATTTTTGCAGCAGGGAACCGCCGATAAACCCATATACAGGCTTTCATTAAACGATATCGCCTTGAAGGTGCTTGGCTTTTCCATACCGCCGGGCGGAAAAACAAACGCTTCACTCTTTACAAATGCAGATCAGCAAGGAAAGAAAGACAGCATCGGATGGTACATTGCTTACAATAAAAAATAATCATCATAAACAATTCAATTAATATTAATTCTAAAACAAAAACAAAATGGCAAAAAATGTAAACCAAAGTTTAGTAAAAAGAAGTACTCCACCACCTCCCACTCCAATTCCTACAGGTGGTTTTGAGGTATCGCTTATCCTGATGTTAGGTGACGAAGAGGTGATTCTGAATGGCCGTTCCTTAAAAGGAGGGGTAAAAGTTGAATACACCCGTCCATGGGAACAAGCTATCCAGCTTGGATCATTCCTGGATGGACTTGGTTTTGTAGGAGGTGCAATTGGAGTTAGTACACTGGCAACTGATGTTACAACATTCATTAAAGGCCTTCCTCCGTTTTTAGGAAAAATAGCCGACGCTCTTGTTACTGCACAGCTGATCCTGACAGACCTTACAATTGATACTACCGGTACCGCTAAAGATCCTGCTGATGATAAAGGAACGGCAAAAAATCATTACATATTAGGGGTTGGCCTTAATTTCGTGAAACCGGTAGAAGCTGGTAATGTTAAGCTGAAAGCATTCCTTATCAAGTATGAATGTTATACAACATACGTACCCACACCTCCGCCTACAAACTAAACAAGGGGGGCATAGCATGCAACCTGAAATTGAATACATAAAAGCGGGTGGAAATTTTCCACCCGTTTATAAGCGCTTTATCTTAAAACAAAAATGAACCAGCACATTTCCGCTTCCGCCACCAGCAGCAAAATAAAGCTCGCACTCATACTGGATGTGGGCGGCACCGAATTCATATTGGATGGAAGCTATGCCGATGAAAAATTCAGCGTACTTTATGCGAAGCCGATCAACGAGGCGATAGACCTGGGAACAGTAAAAGGCGCATTAATAAAGCTTGGCGACGTGCTGTTGGGAGAAGGAGAGGGACGAAAATTTTATGGTAATATTGAGGAATTTATTAAGGGCTTGCCGACTCTCCTGGAAGATATAATCGATGCTTTTTTAACCGCACACATTGTAATTACAAGGCTGGAAATTACAAAAGACGGAATCATCGGCAACCAACTGAATTTTGCTGTCGGCCTCGGATTGCTTTTCAGCACAAACGTGTCGATCGGGGGAATTGCGCTGGAATACTTCACATTTGATTACAAAGGAGTTTCAGGATCAACATCAGTTAAGAGTTTATTACCACAAACATCCTAAGCAGATTTTCAAAATGGCAATAGATAAAGAAGAGATCACACGGATTTGTGAGTATTACACTAAAAATAAAAACTATGCGCAGCCGTATAGTCAATCCAAAGATCTCGGATCTGTTGAAGACATTCTTCCGCTTGTGCAGAAATTGATCCCGGAATTGCCGGGCTCTCTTACAAACGCATGGAAAGCCGAACTGGCAACGCTGCAGCAAATGGCCTACCTCAACCAGGTAACAAAAGTGATTCCTAAAGCTGCGGTACGGATAACCGGTATAAAAGCTACCAAAAAAGGGATCACCACATTTTCTTTTGCTTTTAATCTTTCTGTTTTTTCAAGGCCCGGAATAAAAATCCAGGGCATTTCAATTATTTCATTCGGAGTGGATCTTGTCCTCTCTTCATTTGGTCCGGCAGGCAAACCGAAGCTGGCCATCTTAAAAAATATTTACGGAACAGAAAAATTTACACCATTGAAAAAAGCTTCCTGATGAACGAAACGGAAACGACATATACACTCAGTGCAGGATTCAGGTTTGGCAATACCCCGCTTGTACTTACCGGTACCAGCAGCAAAACATCCACTTCATTTACAGCAGAGCTGGGCGATCTTACAATGGTGGAGATCGCCGCTTATCTCATTAAGCTTGTTGATCCCGATCACGGATCCTTTAAAGAATTTCCGGCTCCCTGGGATTTTTTAAACAAGATAAATTTCAAAGGATTGAAGCTGAGCATTGAATCTAAAAAAGGAGAAGGAAACAAAATCTCGGTCTCCTATCCTTTTTCAATTGATGTTGGATTTGCAAAGATCAGCGCGTTAAAATTATTTTATACTCCGGGTGAAAATAAAGTAAGCATAGAACCTACCGGAACACTTTTAGGACAAACGATCAAAGCATGGGAAATGTATCCCAAGCAGGACGCGCCGGCGGTTCCGGGATACGGCGATGCTTTATTTGACCTGAAATTCCTCGGCCTCGGGCAGCACATCTCCGTGAAGGACATGCAAAAATTACCGGGCATTGCCGACACAATAACCAAACTGCGGGAAAGCTTTAAAGAAGGTGCCAAAATTTATCCGGCTACGGAAGCAAAAGAAGGCCAGCTTATTTTTGATACCTCCAGCGGATGGATGATCGGTACCAATTTCACGGTCATCAAAACCGTAGACCTTAGTATTATTTTCAACGATCCCTACATGTACGGCCTTGCACTGTCGCTAAGCGGTGCAAAAGCAAAAACCTTTGCCGGATTGAATATTGAGCTGTTGTATAAAAAAGTGACCGACTCGATCGGTGTCTATTCATTGCATTTGAAATTACCGGATGCCATGCGCCAGCTAGAATTCGGCGCTGTATCCTTTACATTACCGGTGATTGATATCGCCATTTATTCTAACGGAAATTTCAGGATCGATCTCGGATTCCCTACCAACAACGACTGGAGCCGCGTTGCAACCGTGCAGGTTTTTCCTTTTATAGGAGCCGGCGGATTTTATTTTGCTTTGCTTACCGGTGCTACGGCAACACGCTTACCTTCCGACTACAATCCCGCAATGGGAACATTCAACCCGGTGATCGATTTTGGCCTTGCTTTGCGTTTGGGAATTGGTAAAACAATCGACAAAGGAATTTTAAAAGCCGGCGTAAGCTTGTGTTTCCAGGGAATTGTTACCGGCACGTACGGATTTTTTGTGCCGGATCCGGAATCGGGCAGGAGGGAAGATTCTTATTATTACCTCAACGGCCAGTTTGAAGTAGTAGGAAAAATTTACGGGGAAATAAATTTTTCCATCATCAGCGCAAGGCTCGATGTAATGATCTACGCAGCGATTGGCGTTGTGATAGAAGCGTATAAAGAAATTGTACTTTACATAAATGCAGGAGTAAGCCTGTCGCTTACCGTAAATATTAAATTAGGATTTATAAAGATCAGCATCGATCTTTCGTTTTCAACAAACGTAAGCTATACATTTATATTACCTGCCGGTGGTGCAATTCCCGAATGGGGAACAAAAAATCCGCGCGCAGTGCGGAGTGCTGCCGGTACGGAAATCAATCCGTATCATACATCACTCAGCAGCGCTGCAAGGCGGAGAAGGATCACGGAGCTGGGATCAAAACGCATACTCACCGTAAGCAGTGATCCGAAAGAAACGCTGAGCATCTTCTTCCTGCCGCAGATCAGCGGGCGCATGGTACAGGAAATCCATGATCCGCAGCTGAAAGATCAGAAAGCAAGCTTTATTGCGGGATTGTTTTTAGACAGTGGTAAAAGTGAAGATCAACAAGCGGGAGAATTTGGCAAGCTGGCAAAAGCATATTTGAAATGGCTGATCAAAGAAGGAAAGGAAGCGCTGAGCAAAGACGACGATAAAAACAGTAACACGGTTCCTGAAACTGCCGATGAAGTATCGTTGGATGTGCTGCAGGAATTATTTGATTTTCTCTCGCATGAATCAGATGGCGTGCCCGCGATCAGTTATAAAAAATTAACAAATTTCCTTTCTGAAAATTTTGAAGTGCAGCTTTCTTCACCTGTTGATGATGGCGAAAAAGAATTCAACGTAAGTGTTTTTCCAATGCTTCCGGCCCTGAAAATGCAGGCAAAAATAAACAACCAGGTACCCTTCATCAATGTGGATTTTTCTGCAAACAAAATTGATAGCAGTTACAACGCAACTATTCAGAATTATTTTGCGAAGCTGAAAGTCGGCTACCAGAATCCACTGGAAAGAAAGAACGATGAGCAGCAGCCGGAAACAAATGCCATTCAACAATCGCTTTCCACATTTATATTCCAGGATTATTTTATGCTTTTAGGACGCAACCTTTTGCAGGATTGCATTGACCTGATGGAAGCATATCCATATACCACAGAAGCGAATGAGAATTTTAAAACGCTGAAAGCAACGTTCAAGGTAACTGCAGAAGCAGTTGTAAATGCGAACCCCAATATTGTATTAACTACGGACCAGATCATGCTGCTGGGTAATACAAAATACAGCATTCAGAAATACGATTCCTTTAACACCATTTCCGAATATTATAATTTTAAATCGGATGGTTTAATAAGGGCTTTCCTCAAATTTATTGCCGACGACGAAGATGAAACAACGCGCGAAACCATCAATTTATTTATCCCGGGAGCAACAATAAAAATTGGTAATGACACTTCCTACATCTGTAAAACAGGTGATACGCTTCAAAGCATTTCAGGATCTCAAAAAATTGCCATTCTCGATCTCCTGTGGGATAACCGCGATGACAAAACGATCCTGTCGACGTTCGCAGCCATAAAAATTCCGGCGTATGCGTTTGCTGTCAATAAAGGAATGACATTCGAGACGCTGGCAGAAAAAGGAAATATCTCCCTGGACCAGCTTGCAAAAAACAATGCAGCAAACGAAAAATTCTCTTTCCCTGAAAATACAAACCTTGTATTACCGGAGCTGAAGTCACTTGCTGCTACCGACACGCTTGTAAAAGGCATTGCAGAAAAAAATTCGTTCAGGAAATTATCGGGACTTGCATCGCGTTACCTCATGCACGGACTTCGTGTACCGGCACCGGCGGAATTTACAAATGCAAAAAACGATACCTACGCATTGTACGATCTTACAAAACAATTGTTCGATATTCCGGATACAACAACGTCTACTTCTTTAACGGTCACATTATCTACAGCTGTTGCTGCAAATGCAACTGCAGAAAAGTGGTTCAAAGTAGTTAAGAATAACCAGGAGGCGATCAGCTCTACCCTTGTTATTGACGATGGGCAATTAAGAGAGCTTGAAAAACTTCCGGCTACACTTTTTCAACCGGATGCTTTAAGCGTAAAAAAAGCAGAAAGCTATACCGTAAATCCGGGACGCTTCATGCTCAAAGCGCCATCGGTATGGCAGGCAAATGCACCTGTGTATGTGCAGGGACAAAAAGGAGTTACATGGACAGGCGGCGTTACCGGTGCTTCCGGCAGCTGGCCTGTTTTAAATCCCGGTGAAACAGGATTCACCGGTCCTTTCGGCTGGAAATGCGCAAACACGCCGAAGATCTGGTACTTCTCCGACGAGCTTACCAAAGCCGTACAGGAAAATAAATTAGTGCAACCGGCATTCAGGCTTTACATGGGCAAGAACAACCTGGTGGAGAAAAAATTTGAGAAAAAAGAAGTTCTTACATACGGATGGAGCACCGTAATTCCGCTCAGCATTAACAGGATCCCTTCGTCCTTAACGCAGGGCCAGGACATGCCTACCATGTTCGAAATTGAAAGCACTTCGGAAGAAGGCTTGCAGCTGCTCGAAAATCTATTGGTCAATCAATTCGATCCCAAGCTGCCGGTATCTGCACGTGTGGATATAGGTCAGGTGCACATATTATACACACCGGCCGCAAGCAGCGATGGCGCCGGACTACGTTCCATCGATCCTTCGGAAGTGATCGCATCTGTTGTTCAGTCGAATTTATCAACGGTGCGCAATCCGCAGGCATTAAGGGGAGGTGCAGGAGCTGTAGGTTACAAGTATGGCAGCTTCAACCAGGATCCCGTAAATAATATCAAGCGCTTATGGGAAGCCTGCTCCGTAAAAAGCGGTGGTTTTTATTTGTACTATTTTGATAACAATACAAGCCAGGGAATTCCTTCCAATGTGTTTGATGAAAAAGGACATGCGCAGATCAGTATCGTGATCACTTACGGCTTGCCTTCACAGAGCGGATATAATTTCCTGAACAGCATGACGCTTGGCGAAATGGTGCCGGAAGATTCGTACCTGTTCCTGGAATCGCAGCAAAAAGACATTGTGGATCTGGATACGGCAACTACGGTTGAACAGCTCCTGACCGATTACCGCCTCACCATCGATCACCTGGCAGAGAAGCTGAACAGCAGGGCTTTGAAAGAAGCCGTAACGCTGGAGATCCGTAATATCATTTTTCTTGTCAGCAACAACGATTGTAAAATTGAAGACCTTGCGAAAAAATTTAATGTTACTGCACAGGCCATCCGCGATCTGAATCCCGGGCTCAGCGAACCATATAAATTGGGAGATGCATTGCGGATCCCGATAGTAAAATACCTGGTAAGCAAAGGAGAAACACTAAACAGCATCGCAGCAAAATTCTCTGTTTCCGTTGCCGGATTATTGTGGGCCAACCGCGAACAGGTTATTTTCAATGACTTGAAAGGACTGACATTAACTGATCAGTCTCAGAACAAAACATCCTCGGTTATTCCGGGTACTGTTTCGTTCAACTTGCGAAGAAAAAATCCACAGGCGCCTGTCGTTCATCATACAAAGGAAGAGCTGCTAAAAGGAGCAAGCGGCCTCGATCCGAAATCAACGCTGCAGCTGAATTACAACCTGCTTACGTTTGCAGTAAAAGAAAATCCTGCATTTGTAAAAAGTATTACTTCCATGCCTGTAAGCCCTGCCAATGCAGGAGGCTCCGGAGGCTCTGCTATTTCTCCTTACCTCGATTACCAGGGAGTTATTCCGGCAGCTGCGTATGTAAAAGCATCCGGTAAAAAAGGTGCACCGTCTTATCCCGCTCCGGAAAATAATCCGTACAAAGGAACAGGTGAAATTGTACAGCTGAATTTTGATTGGCAGGATATGTACGGAAACCGTACCGTATCACCTTTCAACGCACCGTATTTATACCCGGAAATTCCGTACCTGGATAATTTCCCGCAAGTGATCGGTTATTCCGATCCTTTGCAATCGGTGTTACAATGGCCTTCCATAGGCATTGATCATTTGTTCTCCAAAAAGAACAATGCCCCTTCGCTGGATATTTCCGTGGCGTTTGATGTGGCCGGTTATCAGCCTTTACCGGGCAAAGGCAATAAAAAATCGCTGGTAAAAAAAGCGCAAACTGATTTGGAAACTTATCGTAAAGCCATTTACCAGCTGAGTGCAGAAGATGTGAAAGTGACCGTATCCGCTTCAGTGGATAAAAAATTAAGCGAAAGGTCGGACATGAAACCGGCATTGCTTCATACACTGAACAGCATTTTTCATTACCTCTCGGCATTCTCGGTTCCGCAGTATGATTACTTTACAGATACCGCAGCAGATATAGAAAGTCTTGCATCAAAATACAGGCTGAGTGCGGAATATATAACAATGTTAAATCCTCCGTTGGCAGAGCCGGAAGAAATAAAACAAAAAAGGTTGAAAGAAAATACGGACAAAACCTATTTCCTTCCGAACAATAATTTTTATTTATACTATACCAACAGTACTGAAAGTCTTACCGACATTCACATTAAATTAAACATAGCGCTTGAAGAGCTCAGGGCGATCAACCCCGGTGTGGGTGAAATACCGGGCGATCAGGCGCTGATCGTGATTCCGGGGCAGCGCTTCGGAAGCTACAAAACCGGTAAAAAAATAAGCATTGCGCACATTGCCCGCGAAACGGGTGTTGCCATGGAAGTTGTACAGGCCGCCAATCCCGGCCTGGCTGATCCGGTAGATGCAGGAGTAAAATTATTTATTCCTTATTTTAATTGCAGCGTACATGAAGTAACGGAAAATGAAACAGTAGCAACCATCGCGGAAGCATCAAACGTACCGGTATCCGTACTCAACGCCGTAACATACAAACATGCAAGGCCTTTGCAGCCCAAAGCAAAAATTATTATTCCTGATAATGATTTTATGCTGTACACGGCAAAAGAGGGCGACACGCTGCATACACTGGCTACGGAAAAATGGATCGCATACGAAACAGTGCGACGCATGAATCCGGCTGCCGGCGATGTTCTAGTAGCAGGCACCAAAGTATTGCTGTTAAAAACACCTGTACCGCTCCATCAGCATTTCGATATTGATTTTGATACGGCGCTGCCTCCTGTGTTCGCAGTGGAAGTAGCAGTATCCATCAGCAGGGATGCGGAGCTGGTAGATGAATCTTTTGTTGACCGGCCGGAAGTAAGCATTTCCAAATCTGTTGTTCCGCCACACCTTAGCAATACGCTGCGGAAAGCAATGCATACAAGTAATAAAACGGCAGAAGAAAGTGCTTCACTGCTGCTGTATGCCGATAGTTTTGAAGAAGCATTTACCGATCTGAAGATCGCGACGCTGGGTGATAAATCGGCTTCTAAAAATGAATTGTATGCGGTAAGGCTGCATCAGAACGGTTTGATCCCGGACAATGCAAAGATCTCCTACCGCTTAAAAAATAATGCGATCTTTTACGCGCCTGTTCCACTGGCCACGTATCCGCTCAGCGCAAGGTTTTATGTTCCTCAATATTTACCCGGGCAGGGTTTTTCAGGCCACTGCGTGCCCACACAAAGTTGCATTGGCGCCAGCGGAGCGGGATCACTGCAAATGAATTTCCAGGGAATCCAGCTGGACAATGTTGCGGAAGATCTTTTTGAAAGCATCGACCAGATGCTGCAACCGGACCTGACAAGAGCATTGTTGCAGATCGACCAGTTCAATGCATCTACAAGCTGCCGCCAGGATCTACTGGATGCAAAGAAAAAAATTGCGGAAGAATACAGCAAGCTCGTGAAGCCCGTCATGAAAGATGATCAGCCTGATCCGCACATGCAGGCAGATGCCGGTGAAGCGCTGAAACAACAAATGCTTTCACGCTTATCCAATTTATACAGCATCGGAACAATTGTGCAGCTTCCTGTAGAAGTGGTTGCACCTGTTACGGAAAGGGCTTCGCTGATCTTCGGAAATCCTGTTAACAGGAATGATAAGGGAGATACGCCGGATAACCGGGTTACATTTTCCTCCGCACAAATTAGTTTACAGCCGGCAACAAACAGTTGCATGACCTTTGTTTTAAGCGCGCTGCAACCGGCAAAAAATAAAAACCTGTCGCTTGATCTTGCTTACAAACCGCTCGCGATGGAATTCAATATTCACCCCATCCCGGGCATCAGCGATTATAAAGCATCACAATGGCTGTTCTTTGTGAAACCGCTTGCAGAAGTGCTGATCGGCACTATTGACGTTCCTGTTCCTTTACGCGATTTCCCTGTTCCGCCCACACCGCTTAACCAGGAAGCAAAAGGCGTAAGTGACGATGAAGAAAGCCTTACACTGGAACAAACGCGCCAGTGGCAGTACATTTTTACATTCCGGAATCCAGAATCGGCAGCTGCACAGGATCTGATCTATTCAAGTACCTTGTTCAATATTGATAATTACAACCTGAAAGCCGCAGCTCCCGATCCCGATCTTTTCCTCGGGTTGGCAACATGGAGTGTTGTAGGCAAAGCGATGATGAGCGATATGTTCAGGCTCCTTCCTTCATTACAGCCCGGTACGGATAAACCGGCGCTTGAAAAATGCAGAAAGCTGGTAAGGGATTATTTGTCCGTTGTTAAATATGTAGCTTCAGCAGTACCGTATTGGTTAAAAGTGCGCGCACAAAAATACCAGCAGCAGGAACAAAGTATCCGCAACGGAGCAGAGTTTGTTGTCATAAAACCGGAGTTGAAAACGGAAGTGCAGGATTTTTATCTCAGGCTCGAACCAACGGCTGCATCACAAATTTCGCTTACGCCTTATCCGGCATTGCCATTGCTTGGAAAGTACAAGCCAACATTAAAATCAAAATCAGGAGAAGAAAGCAAGGATAAATATTTTTTCGTTGACGCGGATAATAATTATTTAAATACGCAGGAAACAAAAGGAAATCCTGCATCGGATGATATTTCTATTATATTCGGCAGGTACACCAACGAAACACAAAGAGTGAGCTTCGGCAATTGGCTTAATATCATGGAGCAGTGGAATGCATGGGGGGGCGTGTACATTAAACGTAACGAATATCTTTTTGAACCGGGAGGAAGAAAAACCAACCCGGATTTTGTATACCGTACGCCGGTTGTTCGTCCTTACAATGCTTCAGCACCTTTGCTTGATTACTCCAAAGAGTTTGACATTCATGATCTGAAAGGACCAAAGGATCTTACTACAAAAACATTTGAAGATCAGCTGCGCAACATGCTTTATAATTTCTTTGATGGCGCCGCTAATCCGAAAGCCCGGCTGAAGATCGTATGGAGCTATAGTTACAGTATCAACCCGGGAGGAGATTTTGAAAATTATGTAACACTGCCGGGTGGATTGATACCGCCGTTTACATTCAACGATAACATGAATGAAGAAGTGAAACCGGGGAGCTTTATTTATGAGTTAGCCGGCGTTATAAAACAGTGGCTGCTTACAAATGAAGTGCCGGGTGCCGATGCCGGAAGCCGCATGATGTTTGACATTACGGCATTCTCGGACCTACCCGACAATAAGCAGCCGTTTTACAGGCTGCGTAATTTATTTTTAAAAGTAAAAGACGCGTTTCTTAACTAAGAAAAAAATGAATGAATATCGGATACTGTGTATCGGAACGCAGATCAAAAATGATTTTTAAGATGTAAAAAAGATCGCCTTTGCGCTTATGATTAAAATTATGATTTGATTTTAGTGCTATTAAATTGTAAATTGAGTACACGGTAACACACAGCAATAAAATCATAATTAAAAACAATGCTCACCCGGGTAGACGCTTTTGATCTTGTGCAGCAATAGCGGTAATGATCGCCGGACGAATGATTCCGAAACAAAATCGTGTTTTTGGATATCTTAAATCAGTGCGGAGAATTAATTGGCGATCATTATCCGTGATTCTTCTGAGCGAAAGCGGAAGAAGAAATTGCCTTGCAAGATCGAAAGGCTTTTTGCTACTTTTTGGCCACCAAAAAGTAGAAGATAAAAAAACGAGTGTGATTTGCCGATAGTCATTTAAACCTAAATTATTCTAATGTAATATCAATAAGAAAAAATTTATCTTTGAGAAATGCCCCTGGAATCTCCTAAAATAAGTTGCCTGACAGTTACAAAAGACAGGCTCATTGCTTTAAAAACAGCGATCCGTTGTTATTGCGATCAAACCTATTCTGAAAAGGAAATGGTGATCGTTACGGATGGCAGCGCGTGGTATAAAGCCGCCATACAACGTTACATCGATGAACTCGGAAGAAACGATATCCGCCTTGTAGCGGTAGCCGAAACCTGCACACTCGGAAAACTCAGGAACATCAGCATGGCAGAAGCCAGCGGAAAGATCATCTGCCAATGGGATGATGACGACCTGTATCATCCGGAGCGATTGAGCATTCAGTTTGAAAAAATGACCTCCGAAAATGCAAAGGCCTGCTGCATGACCGACCAGCTGCAGTATTTCTGGGAGCAACGGGAAATGTGCTGGTGCAGCTGGAAACAAAATGAGTTGTCACCGCTGCATCAATTGATCCCGGGAACAATTATGATGTACAAAGACAAGCGCTTTGCTTATCCCGAAACCGGGCAATATTCCACTTCCGGTGAAGATTCTGTTTTCCTTACAACGATTTATGAAACATTTCCTGTTGCCGAGCTCAGCGGAATGGGGCATTTATATGTGTACACCTATTCCGGCAATAATACGTTTTCCGAAGAGCATCACCGCGGCATAGCAGGATCTTACAGCCTGCCGTCAGAAGATGTTTGGAAAGAAGAAGAAGTGATCCGCAACGTGCTGGATTATTATCTGTTGCCTTCACCGGTAAAGATCATGAGCCGGGCACATGAAATTGTTTTTACATGGATGTTCAATTACCTGGAAATAGTATGATCAGCAAACCAAACGTACATATCTGCCTGAACATGATCGTCAGGAATGAAGCAGCTGTGATCCGCCGCTGCCTCGAAAGCGTGATGCCTTATATCAGCGGTTGGGTGATCGTGGACACAGGATCAACCGACGATACAAAAGAGATCATACGCGAATGCCTGGAAGATATAAAGGGCGAATTGCATGAACGCCCCTGGAAAAATTTCGGGCACAACCGTTCGGAAGCGCTGGAGCTGGCAAAAGGAAAAGGAGATTACATCCTGATCATCGATGCGGATGAGGTGCTTGTTTTTAACCGTGGTTTTCAATGGCCTGCTTTTGACAAGGATGGTTATTTTATTGAAACAAAGCTGGGCATTACCAGCTATCCGCGGATGCAGCTGGTAGATAACCGCCTTCACTGGGTATTTATCAGCGTTTTGCACGAATACATTTACAGCTCCGAAATGAAAACTACGGAAAGATTGTTGAATGTTTACAATCATCCACATACGGATGGTGCGCGCTCCAACGATCCCAATAAATATAAGCGCGATGCACTTGTGCTTGAAAATGCGTTGTTGGATGAGCCGGATAATTCGCGCTATGTATTTTACCTTGCACAAAGCTACCGCGATGCAGGCGAGCTGGACCTGGCAATAAAAAATTATGAAAAAAGAATAACGCTAGGCGGTTGGCCCGAAGAAGTTTGGTTCAGCATGTACCAGATCGGATTGATAAGCATGGAAAGAGGGGAAGAGTGGGAGATCACAAAAGATAAATTATTAAAAGCATACGAGTACAGGCCATCACGCGCCGAGCCATTATACCGGATCGCCATGTATTACAGGAATAACGAAAGGTATCATCTTGCTTTTATGTATGCCGACAAAGGCGCACAGCTCCCGGTCCCGGCCGGTGATATTCTTTTTATTGAAAAAAATGTGTATGAATATCTGTTGCCGATGGAGCTGGCCATATCCGCACATTGGATCGGGCGTCTTGATATTGCACTGGCGGCCAACAATAAAATTCTGGCTGCAAGGCAAGCCCCTGTTCCCGCTATTTTTGAACAAACAATCATCAACCGCAATTACACGCTTGATAAAACAATAAAGCGAAAACCTTTCAGCGGAAAAAAAAATAAGATCAAAGTCGCCGTGCTGTTTTATAATGCCGGGGGGTATCTCGACAACTGCATTTCCAGCTTATTGAAACAGGATTACGATAATTTTGAAATGCTCTTTATCGACGATGCTTCCACCGACGGCTCGCATGAGCGCATTCCTGCGGATGATCCGAGGATCACGCTGATCCGCAACACCGAAAATAAAGGCGGTGCATGGAACCTCCATCAAAGCTTATTGCGTTGCCAGCCCGATGATATTTTTTTTCAGCTCGACGGCGACGATTGGCTTTCCTGCAACGATGCGCTCAGCCATGTCAACCGCTTTTATGAGGAAACATCCTGTTGGGTAATGTACGGGCAGTTTATGCTGGTCGATGGAACCTACGGTCTTTCCAGGCCTTTTACAGATAGCAACGATTTCAGGAATATGCGCAACGATTGGATTTCACCGGCACCAAGAACTTTCAGGGCCGGACTTTATCACCGCATCGCCGACCAGGATCCTTCCTATGATTGCATGCGCGATACAAAAGGGGAGTGGTACAGGGAAGCAATGGATGTGGCAATGATCTACCCGGTGCTTGAGCTGGCCGGTTTTGAAAATGTAAAATTCAACACCCGCACACTCTACGTATACAACAATGAAAATTCGCTCAGTGTTCACAAAACAAAGCGTGCCAAAGAAAGCCGCAATCATTTGGAAATAGGTGCCAAACGCCCTTTTGCACCGGTCGCCGATTATCGGTTTTCCTGAAAATTATTCACACACAAATGGCTAAACCGCTTGTACTTATTCTCACGCCTTTAAAAAATGCGTCCAAAAATCTGGACAGGTATTTTGATCTGCTGGAAAAAATAAAGTATCCCAAAAAAAGAATCTCCATTGCTTTTCTTGAAAGCGACAGCAGCGACGGCACCTATGAAAATTTACAGCAGCGCCTGCCTGCACTGAAAAAAATATACAGGAAAGCAACACTCTGGAAAAAAGATTTTAATTTTCAGATCCCCGACGGGCAGCCGCGTTACTGGGAACCCATTCAGTACGAACGCCGCAGTGTGCTGGCGCGCAGCAGAAATCAATTGCTTTTCCGCGCATTGCAGGATGAAGAATGGGTGCTGTGGCTCGATTCCGATCTGCTGGAATACCCGGCAGCCATCATTGATATTTTACTGAGCAAAAAAAAAGAAATTCTTCATCCGAATTGTGTGCTTGATTATGGCGGCCGCAGCTTTGATCTTAATGCGTGGCGCGACAAAGGAAAATTACACATGCACGATCTGCGTGCAGAAGGAGATCTTGTTCCGCTCGACAGCGTTGGAGGCACAATGCTGTGGGTAAAAGCAGATCTTCACCGCGATGGATTGATTTTTCCTGCTTTTCCGTACGGACTGGAAAATCCAAGGATCAGGTACGACAATCTCTGGAAAGGAGAATTGGAAACGGAAGGATTCGCCATCCTTGCAAACGATATGGGAGTTACCTGTTGGGGAATGCCCAATTTAGAGATCAGGCATTTGCGGGAATGAACTTAATTACATGGACCCGGAAAGCCACAGATTCACAGATTTTTATAATCAGAATTTATTACCCAGATAAAATCGCATAGCGATTTTATAATCCATGCAATCTTTTTTTTTCGTTTTAATTTGTCAATCTGTGGCAACCTGTTTTTGTTAACCGGGGCAGAGTAAGACGCGGACACATTTTTAAAGGAATTCGTTTTTATTTGCAAATTATAATTATTCCGCAGCACGTAAAACAACATACATTCGTTCATGCATCAACCAGCGGCCTTCCCAGCTGCTATTCTCCGCTTGTGATAATTTGCAGATGAGCCCTTCTTCCCCTTCGATAAGAAGAAAACAAATTCCATTTCCATAGTCCATGCGCCAGGTTTGTTCGCATCTTCCATTCCCTGCACCAATAATGCCTCCCGGAAGAAATTCCATCATTCGCTTATCATGATTTATCCTTTCGTATTCGAAAGTACGGATGGTGCAAATCTTTTCTTCGGCCTGCTTTATAAATTCAATAGCATCATCGTTGCGTTGAATAGCAATGTTCTGTATATGATTCAGTTGTTGCACAAAACCGATACATTCTCTTTCATGCATAAAACCATCAATGCGATAATTATTACCGGCTCTTCGCAGCTTGTCGCCGTAACGATGCTGAAACAACCGCGCTCCCGAAAGATCATGCTGCACCATGGTATATGGCAAATGAAAAATTGGAGTGGATATAAGCGTATAGTCGCTGTTCAATCTGCGCCAGGCCATGTGAAATGTTTCCTTGTCGCCATTGATCAGCCGGTAATAAAAATGAGCATGCGTGTTATAAAACATTGCCAGCTGCAGTGCATTAAAATGTTTTGAGCGGTCTACCAGCAGCTGCCCCGATTCAAATTCAGGTTCATCGCGGTAAGCAATACCGCATACATCCCAGATAGTCCTGCTTTTATGCAGCGCGCCGAAATCCGGCCAGAACAATGCGCCTGTTTTTTTATAAGAAACATCATCAAAAAGAAAAGAAGGATCACGCACCGGAACATTATCCGAATCCAATAGCAGCACTTCCGTAAACGCTGTGTGAAGCAAAGCATACGTTTTCAGCGGCCAGCCTTTTCTTTCCGTAAGTGTATGCGTGTAGCCTTCGGCATACGCATCACGACAGCTTACATTTAATTTTTCTAAAGCCGGGATCGTTTCCCGCGGTAGTTCTTCCGCTCCCAAATGCCAAAGCTCAATCGGCAGATCGCATTTTAAGGTGATGCGTAACAAATGGATCAGTGCCCATGCACCCGGAAAATATTTTTCTCCGCCGCCGGGAATCACAATTCCCCTGGAACCGGGCTTTAGATCAATCGTTTGAAGAGAAGCAATAAATTCCTCCTGCAAGGTATGATACTTTATTTTTTCTTCGGGCGTACACGTTTCAAAAACAGGTTCAAGCAAAACTTCCACCTGTTCATTTGCTCCTTTCCAGTTTCCATCTTCATCTCTTCCGAGAGAAATAACAGTGCCCTGCTCCGGAAAAATAGTAAGCTTCGGACTGCCGTTTGCATTTTCTTCCAGCGACCACTGCCGTGGAATTCCCATCGGCACATATCCCAATACACCTACGCTGAAATCCGGCATCATTTCTATCAATTGCGAGCCAATACCCTGCAATGTGTAACGATACATTTTTGTACTGCAAAGCTCCATAAAAGCAGTGGTAACTGTTCCTGAAGATGTTTGGACGGGATCAGTTTTAATGGTACTGTTATACAATCCGTCGAGGATCTCCAGCAAACACTTTGTAGTGTTCCCCCATGTATAGTTGTTGCGGATGGCATCGGAAGCAGCTCCTACAGTAAGTTTTCCTTTTACGGTAAGCCGGATGATCTCAACAGCCGCGGTGTGATCGGGTTGCCAGAAACGAAGGCCATTTAAAAAAACAGAAGGATGTTCTTCAGGAACATCTATTTCTGTTGAAGGAATAAAAGTCGTCCATTCTTCGTCCATCCAGTTTTCATAGGCGCTGTGCCGTGGTGCGATCAGCTGTAATCCGCATGCACCCGCTTCCATCATTGGAAGGTCCCAGCCTTCTCCATGCGACATGCTGATGTAATGCGTTCCCGCAGCATACAGCGAAGGCATCACATCCGGCGGAAGCAGATCCGTAATCCAGCAAATGGGAGCAGCCTGCGTAAATTTTTTTCCTGCTTTTTCTTCGATGCCTGCAATTTCATTTTCCACCCATAAAGCCATATCCCGGTGATACAGGCCGGGTTTCAGGATCAATACCGCATCATCCGAATTGTCTGTAGCTTCCAGCCAGGCACGGAGCAATCCCGCTATGTTTTTACGCGGAATAAAATCCGAAACATTCAGGATCCGCACGCCGTACTCATGAACAGGCTTGCCTGCAATAACGCCCAGGTCCATAGGAATAATGCCGGGTTTAAAGATTTCAGGATCCACACCCAGCGGGCAAATGCTTATTTTATTTTTATCGATCCCTGAACGGATCCATGCATTGGCGGAAGAAAGCGTTGGTACAATAATATGATCATGCTGTTCACTGTGCATTCTCCATGTTAAAGGAATGCTCGTTGCTTCAAACATGCTAAAATTTACATTTAGTATTCCTTCACAAAGCGCAACCTGGTCGGGCATTGTAAAATGTAAGCACAAGGAGGGTTTTTCTTTTTGTGACGAAGGAAAAGAAGAGATCGTTGAAAGCCATTTTTCAGGTAATACCACCGGGTTCCAGAGCGTAAACTCCCGGAGTTCGAATGTGCGTTCCTGCTCCATTAATGTTTTGCAGATCTGCCGTACATGATTATCGTAGCCGGTAGGACCGCGGTAAGGACCAATGATCCGGAAATTTTTCAGTTCCATTTACATTCGGATTTTTTTGATCGTACCAAAGATAATAAAGTATAAATGTTATCAGCGTGTTATTTATTTTAAAGAGCGGGCAGAATTGCTTTACTTCTGTTTTGCAAATGCTTGTAGGTTAAAAATATTGTTATACATTTAGCAATAGAAGTTACTCTCCCGGATCATGAATAATCCGGCCTGAAAAACTAAAATTTAAATTCATTGTCCTATAAATGAGTGAAAAAAAACCACGATCCGGGAAGGCTAAAAAAACAGAGCTTTCAGCAGAAAAAAAACCGGCGGTAAAGAACAAACAGGAGGAGCCGAAAGTGCTTAGTCCCAAAAAAAATATAAATCAGTCTTTAAACTACCTCGTTGTAAATAGCCTGACTGGTCCTGAAGGACCGCAAGGTATTCAAGGCCTTGTGGGACCGTGGGGCACGGCGGGTACGGCCGGACTGAACGGAGAAAAAGGACCATGGGGAACAGCAGGCACAGCCGGAGATAAAGGAGAAACAGGAGATACAGGGCCATGGGGAACAGCTGGTACAGCTGGAGTGAACGGAGAAAAAGGACCATGGGGAACAGCAGGCACAGCCGGAGATAAGGGAGAAACAGGAAATACAGGACCATGGGGAACAGCAGGCACAGCAGGAGATAAAGGAGAAACAGGAAATACAGGACCATGGGGTACAGCAGGCACAGCCGGAGATAAAGGAGAAACAGGAGATGCAGGGCCATGGGGAACAGCAGGGACAGCTGGAGTGAACGGAGAAAAAGGACCATGGGGAACAGCAGGCACAGCTGGAGATAAAGGAGAAACAGGAGATACAGGACCCTGGGGAACAGCTGGTACAGCCGGAGATAAAGGAGAAACAGGAGGTGCAGGGCCATGGGGAACAGCAGGGACAGCTGGAGTGAACGGAGAAAAAGGACCCTGGGGAACAGCGGGTACTGCCGGGAAGAACGGAGAAAATGGCATTAATGGAAGTCCCGGTAAAGATGGTACTAATGGCAGCAATGGTATTAACGGTAGTATCGGACCGCAAGGCCCGGCGGGTGAAGGGATCGAAAAAGATGCGATTGTCCTGAGGAAAGACAATCGATCAATGTCAGGCTATATTCCTTTAGATATAATAATAGCAGGTAACACGAAGGATGGAAAATGGATTCCATGCACCGGGCCTGATATCCAGGTGTATCGTGGAGGCATAGCAGCAAACCAGAATGACAAACGCATTTACCTGGTTGGTGGTGCAAATATTAATAACGATGCTCTTGAAAACAGGATTCAATTCTATCAGTCAAACACCAATTTGTGGTATATACATCCCTGCAGAACTGTTGTTCCTGTTTCATTGGTAGCGGCTACAATTTATAATCGTATGCTTGTTTATGCCGGGGGGCTGGAGCAGAACGGCGGCCTTAGTAACAAAGCTTATAAGCTCGTTGATGACAAAGTTTTTCAACCCCTGGGCAATACAATGAAACGCGCTGTTGCCGGAGCTGCCGCCGTTGAATTTGAGGGCAAGCTCTACCTCTTTGGAGGAAGAGACTCAACCCCGAACGCAACTCTTTACCATTTCACCCAGGTATTTGATGGAAATTCGTGGGGCGAAGCGCAAGATGCCCCCTTTGGTTTTACACAGGCTACTGCAACAGTTCACCAGGGCCAGATCTACATATTTGGCGGTTACAAAAAAATAAACGGATACGCTCAGCCCATGCCCGTTCTTCGCTACCATCCGGCCTCGGGATTTTCTATTGAGCCGGATACTGTTTCAAGAATGATGCAGGGATCAGCAGCAATGTTGGGTGATTCTATTTATTATATCGGGGGTAAGATTGCCAGCACCGAGTATATTTATGCTTATAATTCCGTCAGCTATAACCTCAACACAAGAGGATCACATGATCTGTTGCCTAAATTAAGCAGATCACGTTTACTGGGCAACAGCGCTACCATTGACCGCAAACTATATGTTATGGGCGGTACTGGTCAAACAGGACTGCCATTCATAGAATACATCGAGCCGGAAGAATATTCGTTTTTTCTGCATAAGAAAATTTAAAGATTAGAGGCAACTACAGGGTTTAAGCCTCAGGTCACCTGCATTTTTATTTCAATCTGCAAATCTGAAAAATGTATAAAAACAAAAAATCCTTACATTTCTGTAAGGATTTTTTTATTGTGTGGGCGGACAGACATTCGAACTTTAAACGGACAATTATTCGGACATAAAAACGTTCTATCTAAAACGAAAAAACATGAAAAAATTAATAACTATATTGACATTTATTTTGACCTTTCAAATTTCAAAAGGACAAGACACGATTAGACATTTTGAATTCGGCTCTACACTCATAACGATTAATTCATTTAACACTAACTATCACTCTGCTCCTGACAGACCCTCCTTTGAATTTATTAATGGTTTGTTTTTTCGTTATACAAAAAAAAGACTTGGACTTCGGCTCCACACAAGTTACACGGAAAATTCAGCTTCTTATGCAACACCTGTTGGATCGCCGGACCCCTCATCGGGTGACATTAATAATAAAGACTTTAGAATTGGGGTTGGTGGACAATTTTCACTTTTAAAACGGAAAGACTGGTTTTATACTTTTCTTGACCTTTCGTACCGAAATGTGTTTTCAACAGGACATTACTACGGAGGAATTACTGGAGCAAACGAAAGTTTTTCAAAAACAGCAAATGGCATTGACGGTTTCCTGGGCTTAGGTTTTAAAATAAAAGCAATTAAGTATGTTTATCTATCACCTGAACTCGGTTTTTTAGTTTCTAACAAATTCGTAAACCAGACAACAGATAATTATTTGGGACAAACTTTAAAATCTAATAACATTGATGTAAATATTAGTCCAATAATCAAATTACATCTGACAGTTAAATTTTAGCTTGTATGCGCCCACCCATAAAACTATGTGCGCCCACCATACCTATAACACACGCTTTATTCAATTTGGCATTCGGCTCCGGCATTTGCAAACAAAGCCGCTTGAAATAAAGCGCGAAAACGTTACCACCAATAAAAGGCGGACATTCCACAACAACAATTTTATAAAAAAATATTATTTTCGTTTGCAAGAAACAAATAGACAAATACTCAACGTTAACAAGTCATTAACAAGACATCTTTTAAATAATAACTATTATTACTTGTTTAAATTAAACAGGTAATAATAAAAAAGATGAAAAAAATTCGATTTTCCCTCGCAACACTTGGATTCTTCACGCTTATGTCCTGCGCACAAAGCCCTGCTGAACAAAAAGCAGCTGACGAACGGCACAGCATCGCCTTTAGAAATCAACAAATAGATAAAACACTTTCCATGCAGGATGAATTTCAAAATAAGAATCGCCTGTCGTCTAAAAACAGCGGATGGTATTGTCCTGACAATGTAAGAGGATTTCCTCCTGTGGATAAAATATTATGGGACAAGGTACCTGTTGTAAATAACAGGCTGCCGACATACGAGGAAACACAAAACGGGACAGCTCTTATGTATTACGACATAAATGAAACTCCGCATGCCAAACCTTATAATATGACGCTGCCAAAATTGGCTTCTTTCTTTTGTCCTTATACAAATCAAGAGGAAACCGTTATAGTAATTCAAATAACACAAACGGCAAAAGATACTGTGGCTGGTTACCGGTTTTTGAGTGGAGGTAATGGAACATCTGATTTTCGTGACCTTCACTTCTTAACTGACAATGAAATTAAAAAAGTAATCGAAAACACTCACTGACAAGTTATTTGACTAGAAGGAGCTTTAATAGAGATCATTAAATACAGTAGCAAAAATATTTACTGATCCGGAAGCCGATACAGAGAGGAGAGGCAAACAAAAAAATTCACCCTTTATATATGTTTCCGCTCTTGACAATATAATCTGGGCAATGAAAAAGCACCGGATTTTTGATCGGTTTGGTTTTAACGTAGAAAAGCCGGCCAGGTCCAAACAGAATACCGCACAACGTTTAGATGAGTATAAAGATTGGAATTTTGATAGCAAGCAAAACAATTGGATTGATCCCGAAACAGAACAATTGCTTTCCGACGATACACCTCCGCCGGAGTTAATGGCTCTTTTGGATTATAATATTAATACACAGTTGGAATAGCATTTTAAATGATTTATATATACTGCCAGCGGAGTATAAAAAAAATAGTGTTTTGTGTGCAAAAGTATTAGATTTGGTATAATATATAATGAGTTACGTTATGGCGGTTATCTACCCAACGGGTATAGATTGCCGAAATGGAATGACGGGTATACACTAGTTAGCGGCAAGCATAAGGCGACGCAAAATCAAATTAATAACATGAGCAAAGACGACACAAAAGATCTGCTAAAATTTATCAAACCATTTGGTGACGACATCAGAGAATTAGTAATGTGGTTACGTGAATTTGCCTGGGACTTATACCCCCAAACAAACGAATTAATTTATGACAATTATAACGCAGTTGCGTTTGGCTGGTCGCCCACAGATAAGATCGGCCACACCTTTTGTTCAATTGCAATAGGAAGGTCAAGTAAAAATATACATTTCGGTTTTTATTGGGGTAACGAACTAACTGATCCTGACAAAATTCTATTAGGACAAGGAAATCAATACAGATACATTCTTGTTACTAGCAAAGACAAATTCCCAAAGACCTATATTAAAAAATTGACTAAACAAGCTTATGCAAATTCGCTGGCAAAAGTTAAAGACAAAAAACAAATACTAAACGGACAAACAATTGTAAAATCCACTTCAGACAAAAAACGCGGACAAAAAAATAAAACGGCAAATGCGAAACCAAAATAATGCCAGCCACTAACAGCGCCTACCCAAAAGGCGGGGTTTCGTGTTTCAAAGACAGTTTTGTGGTTTATGAAACATTAGTTTTTCAAATCAAGCTTTGTGGTAAAAGTCCCGCCCTTCGGGTAGCTGCAAAACGTTAAGTGGTGGAAAAATCCTCAGAGAAAAAATGGCAATAATAAAAGAAATTAATTCAATCAATTGGGCTGATTTTGAGACGGCATATGGCAAAGCCGACGAAGTTCCTAATCATTTGACAAATTTGTTTTCTGGCGACAAAAAACTCGCAATGGACGCAACACACGATTTGTGGTGCGGACTATGCCATCAACACGCTTACATATCAAATGCCGCCCTGCCATCATACGACTTTATTAAAAATGGACTCATTACTCTAGACGACGAGTTAAAGATTGAATTGTTGGACATTATAAAAGGTTTTGCATATTGCACGACACGAGGGTTTTATAAATCGACAAACACACAAATGCAATCGTGGGAAAACGAACTGCGTAAAAAACTAACCGCAGACCTTGAAATGTTTAAACAACTTAGTACAAATGATGAAGAACTAATTTCACTTTTTGCTCGTGACATTATTAGTTACTTAAATACGGAAACGTAAGCGCTACTCACCTGCGTGCATATTCCTTTTAAGTTAGAGAATGCGACCAGATAAAACCATTGAATAACAAAACAGGCGAAAGAACAACTACCGCTAAAAGCACCTACAAGCTATACGGAGTTTGTGCAAGCATTTTAAAATTCAACAGAAATTTTCCAACATCTCATTTTTTCGCCTTTTTACCACTTTGTAATAATTACTTTCAAGTATATAATATCCGTATTCATAACAAAAGCAGTAATAAATCCCATTACTGCCAGGCTGAAAACTGGTAACATAATAAAAGTTAAAGCCTTGCTGTAACAGCAGATCCCGTGTTGCTTTCCTAATACGCAGTTCAACCAGCCTTTTTAGAATATCCCTGTTCTTTTTGAGGATGCTGTTAATCATTTTCAAGTTTTTATTTGCCTCCCTGCTTTGCTTATTATTGCTTGCGTTACGGCACAATTCGGAGCAATATTTTTTATCTGTTCGCCCGGTAATGTATTTACCACATTCGGGACAAGCTTTTATTACCTTTCCCATCGAGAAGTTATAATATTCTAAATGTTTTGATGGGGTGTTGTATGCAAATTGTATGCAAATGAAAAAAGGTTACAAACTGTAAAAGTCTGTAACCTTGTCCTTGTTGTGGGCACTACAGACGAATTGTCGAACCAATTGTTACTGGATATAGAGCTTTTGGCGAATTTAGAGCCGTATTTGGATATTTGA